>ERZ1106930.19-NODE-19-length-134768-cov-72.447937_pt1 | contig 134768 bp, 119 predicted proteins | sample MGYA00403663_ERZ1106930 | MGnify/ENA primary metagenome ERZ1106930 (study PRJEB35170, sample SAMEA104062438) | human gut metagenome | biome: human gut; feature: human-associated habitat; material: faeces | place: Denmark | collected 2012-06-26 ... | reverse complement strand
CTCATTCACAAGCTATTTAGTTATTTATCTGTCCAACTTTTGGGGTCCATAGCACTTTTTGCAGACAAAACATTAATAAAAATGTAAGGGCTTGCGGATATCCGCAAGCCCTTTATATAATAAAATAAATCCGAACCGATCGGTTTTGCCGAAAGGTCCGGATCATTTTTATTTGGTGGAGAAAGGGGAACGTAAATCGAATTTTTGAAAATCTACTTTATAGGGTAGATATCACTTATTCTTTTATAAATGCGGGTAGATCCGTTTTGTATTATTTTATATACACCAAAAAATTCATAACCGTTTTTCGTTCTTACAAAAGTAATTCTATTTGCGTTATTAGACCTTCCTATTGAGTCGTCAACAATTTCAATAATATTCTCGCCGTTATTTTGAATAAGATTGACAACGTGATAATTATTGACTACCGTGTCAAGTTTTTGCGGGTCGTAATTTGCATAAAAAATAAACCAAACGTCCGAGGTTCTGTTTGTATCTGCATTTTCTGCGTATAATGGTTTTTGCCATCCGAACTGATTGATTTTATGCCGATCCCATCCGAGAGTATTGCAAAATTCTTTATAAATGCTTCGAGAGTTTGTTCCGTACACGCATCCGCGAATAATGCGCGAAAAATCAACATCGCTTCTTTTTCTGTTAGTGATTGTTTTATTGGAAATAAGTCCCATTTCTGTTTTACAGACATCGCAATAGTCTTCATTTTCTAAAATGTAATTTATTCCACATTTAGGGCATTTTTTATAGGCCATTTTAAACTCCTTCATAATTGATTGTGGGATTATTATATCATGATTAGAAAACTTTTCAAAACCTATAGAGCCTTATTTGAAAATAAGGTATCGGATATTTACGGTAAAGACCGCAGAGGAAAAGAGATCACGATCAAACTTTCCTGCTATCGGGAAGTAGACAATGAACTGATGCGTTACCGCAGCAAAATGGATAAAACATCATATATCGATTTTACAAGTTATAAAGCACTGCCCATGGATCCCGTAAATTGCTTTGAACACGAGCAGACCGATTACAGCGAATAAGACGTACTCTTGGAATCATTACATATTACCGAATTGGAACTTGCCATTCTGAACTGCTACATGAACGGTATGCGTCAGTCGGAAGTCTGTGCCGAGCTTAACATTGGAAGAGGTACGATAAACCATAGAAAAGCAAGCATTCGGCAAAGGTACTTTACATGTTTTGGCTTTCTTTGATATGTCGAGAAACTTTATACAATATAAAAAAGGCAGCCTTTACAGGTCGCCTTTTTGTATCGTGATAGGGGAATCGTTGAAAAGTAAAGAACCTAAACCGAAGTAGTTCGATCTAGGTTCTTGCTGGTGGAGATAAGGGGATTCGAACCCCTGACCTATGCGTTGCGAACGCATCGCTCTACCAACTGAGCCATATCCCCGAATTGCCATAACATTATATCACACGCTCGGGCGTTTGTAAAACGTTTTCGCACTGTTTTCGCGGCTTGCGTAAAAAAATATGGGCGCGTGTCGAGCGGCGGGAAGGGCGATCGGCAAGAAAGGGCGCGCGGCAGCCGCGCACTCCGAGCAAGCGACGGCGAACCAATGCGGGGCGGGTTTGCGTAACGCTTTTATGCGGCAAAGCCAACCTCTACGGGCGAACGCACTTTTCACGCGGCAAACCAAGGCGGGCGGGTTTGCGCAACGCTCTTTTCATGCGGCGGCAAACCACGCTGGCATAACGCTTTTCACGCGTCGAAGCCAAACAATGCGGGCGCGGTTGCCGTGCGCCTTTTTTTGCGCGGCAACGGACGGCAGATCGTAAGGCGATGCGGGCGGAACGTCGGGCCCGGCTCCGCAAGACCCGATGCTAATGTGCGGGATGCGGTCAGTTCTCTTGACATATCGCGCGATATCTGTTAATCTTAACGGCGAAAACGTTGTGTGGATTTTTCCCGTGAAGTCTTTTCGCCACATGCCCTGAGCGCGTGCGGCGTTTTTCATGCCCATGGCGGGCGTCACGGGAAAGGGGAGGACGATGGACAATCAGTCGTACATGAAGGAAAAACGGGTATTGCCGTTGGTGGTGACCATGTCGCTGCCCATGGTGATATCCATGCTCGTGAACTCGTTGTACAACATCGTGGACAGCTATTTCGTCGCGCAGGTGAGCGAGAGCGCCATGACGGCGTTGTCGTTGGCGTTCCCGCTCCAGAACATGATCAGCGCGACGGGCGTGGGGTTCGGCGTGGGCATAAACGCGGCGGTGTCGTATTTTCTGGGCGCTAAGATGCGTGAGCAGGCGGACAGGTCGGCGACGCTCGGGCTGTTGCTGGCAGCGGCGCACGGGTTCGTGCTGTTCGGCGCGGGCGCGGCGGTGAGCGAGGTATTTCTGCGCGCGTTCACGGACAACGAGCAGACGATCGCATACGGCAGGGAGTACCTCGTCATAGTGCTGTCGTTCGCGCCCGTGCAGACGATCGCTATAGCGCTGGAAAAGATATATCAGGCGGCGGGACGCATGAAGACCACCATGGTATGCATGGCGGCTGGTTGCGTGCTCAACATAATCCTCGATCCGCTGTTCATATCGGGCGCGGGACCCATTCCCGCAATGGGCGTGCGCGGCGCGGCTCTTGCCACGGGGCTGGGGCAGTCGCTATCCTTCGCGTGCTACATCGTGACGTTGCCCTTCGTCCGTCTGCCCGTGCGCTTCCGTCCGGGCAGGGCCACGAGCGAAAAGATATGCCGCAGACTGTACCTCGTGGGCATCCCCGCGACGCTCAACCTCGCGTTGCCATCCTTCCTCGTGACGGCGTTAAACGCCGTTCTGGCGGCGTTTTCGGAAACGTACATACTTATCCTCGGCGTGTATTATAAGCTGCAGACGTTCATTTATTTCACCGTAAGCGGCATAATACAGGGCATACGCCCGCTGGTCGGTTACAACCTCGGCGCGGGCAGGCCCGACCGCGTTCGGGAGATATTCCGCGTCGCGCTGTTGTTCGGGCTGGTGATAATGGCGATAGGTACGGTGCTCTGTCTGGCGATACCGTCCGTGCTGATGGGGCTGTTCACCCGTTCGCCCGCGACGATAGGTGAGGGCGCTGTCGCGCTGCGCATAATCAGCGCGGGGTTCATCGTGTCCGCGCTGTCCGTCACGATAGGCGGGACTTACGAAGGACTGGGAAAGGGCCTGCCTTCGCTCGTCATATCCGTGATACGTTATATCGTCATCATACCCGTCGCCGCGCTCCTTTCGTTGCCCTTGCAGGCGGCGGGCGTGTGGCACGCCTTCTGGGTGACGGAGCTTGTCGCCGCGGTGGTATCCGCGCTGATGTTCCGCCGGTACATGCGCGGCATACTGCCGCCCGAAAAGCGCTCGCCCGCGCGCCGAGCGGCCGAGTGACGACACATACGTAAAAAGCCGCGGCGACTCATAAGTCGCCGCGGCTTTTAGCTCGCTGTCCGCGCCGCGGGCGCGTCATCTGATCTTTTTACCGTCCGAGAACGCCTTGCCCACGACTTCGCCCAGGCGCGTGTATTCCCAGCTTACGGGGTCGACGGCGATGGGGTCGAGCTTCTCGCGCTCCACTTTGCCCTTGGCGCCGAGTATGCGCTCGTCCGCGCTGACGTTGACTATGCGGCCGATGACCAGCCCCGCGGGCGTTATCTCCACCAGCTCGCATTCCAGTGCGAGGGGCAGCTCCTCGATGAGCGGCGCGTTCACGTGCGCACTCTTGAGCGCGTGGAATCCCGCCCGCGCGAATTTGTCGGGTACGTCGTTGCCCGAAGTGATGCCCACGTAGTCGCATGCCGTGACGTGCTCGGCGTCTGCGGGACTGACGGTGAATGCCTTTCTCGCGATGATGTTTTTGGTCGTCTTGTGCTCTGCGGACAGGCATATGGCTATGCGGTCGTCGTCGCAGATGCCGCCCCACGCCGCGTTCATGGCGTCGGGCTCGCCCTTCTCGTCATACGTGCCGATGATGAGCACGGGCATGGGGTAAAGGTACGTTTTCGATCCGAGATCTTTTCTCATTATTGCCTCCTCGGCGCAAAATGCGCCGCTATAGACCGTATCGATATTTTCGGCGTCAGAACAGGTCGTCCGCGGTAAGCCCCGCGTCGGAGAACATCGCGCTCGTCGCCGCGGCTATCAGGGAAACGTAACCGTTCATGATGTCCGCGACCTCGGCGGCCGTCGCGACTCCCGATATGACGTCCACTTCGTCCACCGCGCGCATGGAGCGGGGAAGAAGGGCGCTCGCCGTGAGCGTCACGTTCTGCGTGTGGTCGTCGCCCGTGTATCTGTAAAGTATCACGTCGGCGTCCACGTCCTCTTTGCCTATCACGACGATGCAGACGTCGTTAGCGTCGCCCGCGTCCGCCAGATAGCCGAGCGATATCTCTTCGTCGCTCTCTTCCGAGCCGAAATAGTACGTCGCGGAAAAATTCCCCGAGTTGAGCGAACAGGCGGTGGCATCCGCGTTCATTTCGCCCGTCGCGGAGATGTGATCGGCAGCGACGTCGAAGGCGTCCCGCGTGTCGCACGCCGTGAGCGACAACAGCAACACGAGCGCGAGCATGACCGCCGCCGCGCCTTTGAATGCGCGCGCCCTCATGTCCCCACCAGCGCGCAGGCGGAAGCCGCCATGCCGCGTCCTTCGCCCACGATGCCGAGCTTTTCCGTCGTCGTGGCGCTTATGTTGACCAGCGTGGGCGAGATGCCCAGCGTGCGCGCGATCGTGGCGATCATGTCGGGGATGTGTCCCGCCATTTTGGGACGCTGCGCCATTATCACGCCCGATATGCCCAGCACGCGCGCGTGCCGCGTTTCCAGCATGTCCTTGACGTGCGCGAGCATTACCATGCTCGAACAGCCCTTGTATCTGTCGTCAGTGTCGGGGAAGATGACCCCGATGTCGGGATAGCCAGCCGCGGAGAGCAGCGCGTCCATGACGGCGTGGGTGAGCACGTCCGCGTCGCTGTGGCCGAGCAGACCTTTTTCGAAGGGTATGTAAACGCCGCCCACGATCAGGTCGCGCCCCTCGACGAGCTGATGCACGTCGTACCCGTAGCCTATGCGGTACGCGCGCGAAAGATTGAATATGTCCGCCTGGGTGGTTATCTTGCGGTTGGCGTAGTTGCCCGCCACCAGCCGAGGCGAGTAGCCCGCGCGGCGGTATACCTCGCAGTCGTCGCCGTAACTGCCGGGGACGCGCGCGTACGCGTCCGTTATCTCGGCGTAGCGGAAGCCCTGGGGCGTCTGCGCGTTGAACAGCGACGCTTTGGGCAGGTCGTCCGATACGACGCCGTCCTCCGACACCTTGACCGCGTCCACGACGGGCACCGCGGCGATGCCGCTGCCGTACTTAGCGGCGCTGTCTATGACGCGCTCTATCACGTCGGGCGTGACGAAGGGCCGCGCGCCGTCGTGTATCAGCACGATGTCCGTGTCGGGGGACAGGCCGCGGAGCGCGCGCCGAACGCTGTCCGTGCGCGTCTCGCCGCCCACGCATACCTTGGCGCCCTTTTCGATGGCCGTCTCCATGACGAGGTCGAACTCGTCGGGCGCGGCGGCGACGAGTATCTCGTCGAACAGCCCCGTGGAGCAGAACGCGTCCAACGCCGTTTCCAGCACGGACTTGCTCCCGATGTTGAGCAATATCTTATTATAGGGCAGGCCGGTGCGCGTGCCTCTGCCCGCGCATAAGAGTATCGCGGCTATTTTTGGTTCGTTGCCGCCGTCAGAGTATCTCATAAAGCGTGCTCGCCTCCTTGGCGCTCACGCGCTCATCGACGGACTTGACGACGAATTTGAGCTCGCCGCCCGCAAATCCCACGGTGACTATGTCCCCGGGCTTGACGCGATACGCCGGCTTGACCACCCGACCGTTGACGGAGATCTTCCCGCCCGAGCAGGCGTCGGCCGCGACGGCGCGTCTTTTGAGTATCCTGGATACTTTAAGAAATTTATCTATTCTCATGATCGTAAAAATTATAGCACATCGTGATTAATATTGCAACACATACGGCAAAATAGTTGACATCCGTCCTTAAATGTCGTATAATTACACTCGCGTATGAAGAAGATCACCACACTGTTTATACTCATACTCACGTTGGCCTTGGGGACTGTCGCGTTCTCCGCTTGCGTTCCCGGGGTATCGGGTGAGTCTGACATGTACGGGTCTTTCTTCCTCTCCGGTTCGGATACGCTTCCCGACGGCAGCCGTTGCGTGACTCTCAAAGAGAACAACGTGGGCATCGTCGAAATGATAGGCAATTCCGAGCAGCCCTACTATGCTGATTACGACTTCGTGGCCAACACCGTCGAACTGCACGTGGACGATATCCGCGGGGAAGTGATGTACACGTTCACCATCGTGGACATCGACACTCTCCGCCTCGACTACTCGTTCGAGGACGAGAACGGCGATGTGGCGGATAGCGGCACGATGACCTTCGTCCGCGACAGGAGCTACGATCCGGAGCAGGCGTGATCGATACGCATAAAACAGTATAAACATATCCGCTTTGGGCGGATATACACGTCGAGGTGTGGCGCAGTCTGGTAGCGCGCACGGTTAGGGACCGTGAGGTCGCAAGTTCAAGTCTTGTCACCTCGACCAAGAAACAGACCGCGATGTCGATATTTATCGATATCGCGGTCTGTTCTTTTACCGTGCAATGCGCGTGGACGCGCATGGGCGAGAAAGGGCAAAGGGTATGACCGATCGCAACAGAAGTCGCTCAGCCAGCTCTTTATCGCGGGGCTGGTCATGGCGTTCGCGATAGCGCTGCATAATTTTCCCGAGGACATGGTCATCGGCGCGTCCTACGCGAGCGACGAAGTCACCGGGGGGCGTGGGCGGTCTTGCGATGGCAATAGTTATAGGACTGCACAACATCCCCGAGGGTATGGCGGTGGCGGTGCCGCTCGTCGCGGGCGGCATGAAAAAGGTAAAAGCGGCCTTCATCACGGCCATCACGGGCGCGCCCACCATTCTCGGCGCGATGCTGGGGTATTTCCTCGGCACGCTCAGTCCCACCATGCTGGCGTTTTCGCTCAGCTTCGCAAGCGGCGCCATGCTGTAAGTCGTTTTCGGCGAATTGCTTCCCGAGGCCATACTCATGTGGCGTTCGAAAGTGCCCGCTTTCGCGATGCTCGTGGGCTTGCTGGTCGGCGTCGTCATACTGTTCGTGTAACGGACGCCCTCGACTTTTTATGATAAAATACAGTCGTTGAAAAGACCGACACGTTAAGGTGTCGGTCTTTTTGCGTTATCGCCAATGCCGCGTCAGCTCCCCGCGTCGGCGGGACGCGGCGCGATGCAGAGAACGGAAGGGCGGTCTGCCGTGACGGCCGCGTCCCTTCGTCCCGCACTTTCGCTCACAGGCCGTGAGAGGCTATGAACGCTTTGAGCTCGCCGAAGGCTTCGCCCTTGTCCTCGGAGCGGAATATGCGACGGAAACAGCCCGTCAGCATGGGATTGACGTCCATGCCGCGTTCGGCCGCGCGTACGTCCGTCCTGACTCCGTAGCAGGGCTTGCCGAGCGCGTACGCTATGCCCAGCTCCACGCACGCGCCCTCGTCGGGGACTCTGCCGTCCAGCACCATGACGAGCGCGTCCGCTTTCTCTATCTCCGATCTGTCCGCGTCGAATATGGCGAGGGCTTTTTGCTCTTCGGTCATGTCGTCGGTCAGTACTTCCGTGCCGTCCCGCTGGGGCAGGAACACCGAGTACCCCGAGCTTTCGAGCAGCTCCGTTACTTCTTCGTTGAATGTCTTTTCGGCGGCGCAGAACATGGGCCCCGCCAGGTATATGCGTTTCAATCCGTTATCCTCCGTGGTCGGTAAGCGTTTTCCATACTATAACATACCGATCGAATGCTGTCAAGCCGACGCGCCGCGGGGCTTTGGGCCACGTCCGCCGCGACCGCAACGCGGCACGGACGGGTGATAGCATAAAAAAATATTTATTATATCACAAATATTATCGCATAATGCGGTCAGAACGGTTGCTTTTGCGTAAGACATGTGTTATACTGATAATAGTAAAGTATTTCTGACATTTAACGGACCAAAAAATTGATCGATCGGGGCGTCGTACGGGCCCGACCGACAACGCGCGTGCGTGTCGATAGTCAGCGCGCGTTTTTTTATTTTCTCGGCGCGGAGCCGATGCCCGTACGGCGGAGAAAGCAATTGGATTTTTCACAACTGGGATTGACGAAAACATTGAGACGGGCGGTAGCGGACATCGGGTACGACAGTCCCACGCCCATACAGACCAAAGCACTGCCGCCCGCGTTGGCGGGCCGTGACGTTCTCGGCTGCGCGCAGACGGGGACGGGTAAGACAGCAGCGTTCGCGCTGCCGGTACTCCAGCGGTTGGCGGCGGGCGAGATACGAAAAAAGGGCGGTAAACGCGTCATACGCGCCCTTGTGCTCACGCCCACGCGTGAGCTGGCTGCACAGATCTATGAGTCTTTTGAAGCGTATGGCAAGTATCTTCCTGTGGAAACGGCCGTCATCGTGGGCGGCGTATCTCGCTCCCGCCACCGCAGAGTGCTCGAGCAGGGCGCAGACATATTGGTCGCCACGCCCGGTCGCTTGCTGGAATACACCGGCGAGCGACTGATCGACATATCGGGCGTGGAGATATTCGTGCTGGACGAGGCCGACCGCATGCTGGACATGGGCTTCATCCACGACGTCGAGCGCGTGATACGAATGTTGCCGCGCGCCAGACAGACGATGTTCTTCACGGCGACCATGCCGCCCGAGGTGGGCAAGCTGGCGGAAACGCTTTTGCGCGATCCCGTGCGCATAGCCGCGGACAGGGTGTCCTCCTCGGCGGAGCTGGTCGATCAGTACGTCATGTTCGCGGACAAGGCGAGCAAGACGGATCAGCTCATCGACCTGCTCGTGCGGTACGGCTCCATGACGGGCGTGCTGGTGTTCACGCGCACCAAGTACGGCGCGGACAAACTCGCGCGCAAGCTGAACAAGGCGGGGGAGTCCGCCGCGTCCATACACGGCGACAAATCGCAGGGCGCGCGCGAGAAAGCGCTGGAAAGCTTCCGTAACGGCACCGTGCGCGTGCTCGTCGCGACGGACATAGCCGCGCGCGGCATCGACCTCGACAACATCACGCACGTGATCAATTACGAGCTTCCCAACGTCCCCGAAACTTACGTCCACCGTATCGGCAGGACGGGTCGCGCGGGCAGGCACGGCAAGGCTATCTCGCTGTGCGACGAGAGCGAGCGCGGGTACCTCGCGGACATAGAAAAGCTCATCCGCAAAAAAACTGACCGTCATCGGCGACTGACGCGTTTCCTCGCTTCGGGCGGGGCGCAAGCGGCAAAGACGCGCTCGTATGGCCGCGCTCATGCCAAAAGTTCGGAAAAAGTATGCAATTATGATTATAGCCGTAAAAGGCATATCGGCAGAGATAAAAAGATAGGCGGGACCGCTCACGCGGCCCCGCCTCTTTGTGTTGCCCGGCTCTTCGTCGGGCGGGTGGTGGTCGAATATCCGCGCAATGCGCGGGCCATGCTGATATTATACATCACTAAATGGTGTAAATCAACTGTTTTACATCATTTAGTGGTATAAAATAATCATGGATACGGCAAAAACAGTGGGGATGAACCTTAAAAACGCGCGGCGCGCCAAGGGCTATACGCAGAAGGAGCTGGCCGCGATGATGTACATGACGCAGCAGCAGTACAGCCGTTTCGAGAACGGCGTGTTCGAGCTGAACTATGGGCAGATAGTCCGCCTGTGCGAGCTGTTGGACGTGACGCCCAACGAGCTGTTCGGCATGAACTGAAAGGCGGGAGGTCAGATGATGCGGCAGAGGTTGCAGCCGATGACGTTGCCGAGGAAGGACGCCACGAGCGCGAGGGGGATGGCGTAGCGCAGGTTCTTGACGTTGGAGCGCGAGAAGTAGATGGCGGACACGTAGAACACCGTTTCGCTGGAGCCGTAGATGACGGAGGCGCACCGACCGATGAACCCGTCCGTGCCGTAGACGTCGTAGATGTGTTGGAGCACGGACAGACTGCCCGCGCCCGAGAGCGGACGCAGCAGCACGAGCTCGGTGCATTCGCCCGGGATGCCCACGGCTTCCAGCGCGGGGGACATCACGCCCGCCACCGCCGCCGACGCGCCGCTCACGCGGAACACCTCGCATGCGACCATGACGGCAATGAGATAGGGCAGCACGTTCATCATCAGTTCCAGCGCGCCGGACGCGCCCTTGACGAACGCCGAATAAGCGTCCGTGCGGCGGGCGAGCGAGATGAGCATGACGGTTATGAATATGAGCGGTACGATGTAGAGCGTCATGCCAGCGTCCTCACTTCCAGCTTGCGGGCGCGGCGTCTGCCCGCCGCAGTGATGAGCCGCACGCCCAGCACGCCCAGCAAGGTACTGCTCACCGTCGCGGCGATACAGGGCAGAAGGAAGTCGGCGGGGTCGGCGGAGCCTGCCGCCGCGCGCAGTCCCACGACGGTGGATGGGAATATCTGCAAGCTCGTCGCGGACAGCACGACCAGCATTATCATGTTGGGCGAGGCCTTGGTCGGCGCGTTTTCGAGCGGGCGCATGGTCCGTACGGCGTTGATGCCCATGGGCGTGGCGGCGTTGCCCAGCCCGAGGAGGTTGGCGCTGACGTTCATGGCTATGTATTTTTCCGTTTCCTCGCTCTCGCCCTTGAACAGCAGCCTGACGAGCGGGCGCAGCAGGTGCGCGAGCTTGTCCGCCATGCCCGTTTTTTCCAGCACGCCGAACAGCCCCAGCCAGATGCCGTAGAGAGCGATGAGGTCGAGCGAGAGCAGCACCGCGTCGGACGCGCCTTTTATCATCGCCGCGAGCGCGGCCGCGGGGTCGAACGCGAGCAGAGCGGTCACGCTCACCAGCATAATTATCAGCCATACGATGCTCATATATATTAAAATATGATTGCAATTTTACGATTATTATTATATAATGTGTAAAATGCAACAAGAGCCGAGATATTCGGAGGAGGCATCACGTTGATCGAGAAGAAGCCCAAGTTCTATATAACCACGCCCATATATTATGCCAGCGGCAATCTGCACATAGGCCACACGTACAGCACGGTGGTCTGCGACGCCATCGCGCGGTATAAGCGTATGCAGGGTTATGACGTGTTCTATCTCACCGGCACGGACGAGCACGGTCAGAAAGTGGAGGACCGCGCCGCCGCGGCGGGCAAGACGCCCAAGCAGTTCGTGGACGAGCTGGTCCACGGCATCAAAGACCTCTGGAAGCTCATGGATATCTCTTACGACAAGTTCATCCGCACGACGGACGACTATCATGAGCGCGCCGTGCAGAAGATATTCCGCAAGCTCTACGACAACGGCGACATATACAAATCCACGTACAAGGGCAAGTATTGCAAGTCCTGCGAGGCGTTCTGGACGGAGAGCCAGCTCGTGGACGGCTGCTGCCCCGACTGCGGCAAGCCCGTGGAGTACGCGGAGGAGGAGTCCTATTTCTTCCGTCTGTCCAAGTACGCGCCCCGCATCCGTAAGCTGCTCGCCGAAACGGACTTCCTTCAGCCGCAGAGCCGCGTGAACGAGATGGTCAACAACTTCATCGACAAGGGGCTCCAGGACCTGGCGGTGTCCCGTTCCACGTTCAAGTGGGGCATACCCGTACCCTTCGACGAGAAGCACGTCATATACGTGTGGGTGGACGCGCTGTCCAACTACATCACCGCGCTGGGCTACGGCTCGGACGACGACTCGCTCTATCGCAAGTACTGGCCCGCGGACGTGCACGTCGTGGGCAAGGAGATAGTGCGGTTCCACTCCATCATATGGCCGGCGATACTCATGGCGCTGGGCGAGCCGCTCCCCAAGAAGGTGTTCGGCCACGGCTGGATCAAGCTGGGCGGCAAGAAGATGGGCAAGAGCACGGGCAACGTCGTCGACCCTTACATCCTCGCCGCGCGTTACGGCGTGGACGCTCTGCGTTATTTCCTGCTTTCCGAGATGCCCTTCGGCTCGGACGGCGACTACTCCAACGAGCTGCTCGTTCAGAAGATAAACTACGACCTCGTCAACGACTACGGCAACCTCGTCAAGCGCACGCTCGCCATGAGCAAGCAGTACTTCGGCGGCAAAGTGACCGCCAAGGGCGAGAGCGGCGAGCCGGACGGCGAGCTGGAAGGCATGATAAAGAACGTCAAGGCGCTCACTGACTCCGACATGGACGAGCTCGTGGTCAGCAAGGCGCTGGAAGACATATTCGCGCTCGTAAAGCGCGCCAACAAGTACATCGACGAGACCGCGCCCTGGACGCTCGCCAAGGACGAGAGCAAGCGCGCGCGTCTGGAACGCGTGATGTACGATCTGCTGGAAGTGGTGCGCGTGGTATCCACGCTGCTGTTGCCCTTCTTCCGCACCGGTCCGTCCAAGTCGATCGCCGCGCTCGGGCTGGAAGTCCCCGCGGAGTTCGGCGACGTGACTTACGGCACCGTGGCGGAGTACTCGACGGGCGAAGCGGAGACCATCTATCCCCGCCTCGACATACAGAAAGAGTTGAAGGAGCTGGACGCCATCGCCGCCGCGGCGGAGAAGAAGAGCGCGCCCGAGAAGAAGAGCGAGGCCAAGAGCGCGGAGCCGGAGGACGCTCCCAAGGCGCACATAACGATAGACGATTTCTGCAAGCTGGATCTGCGCGTGGCGGAGGTCATCGCGTGCGAGCGCGTGGCGAAGTCGGAAAAGCTGCTTAAAGAAACGCTCAAAGTGGGCGACGAGATACGCACCGTGTGCTCGGGCATCGCCAAGTACTACACGCCCGAGGAGATGGTGGGGAAGAAGGTCGTGCTGGTAGCCAACCTTCCGCCCCGCAAGATGTGCGGCATCGAGAGCCAGGGCATGCTGCTTTGCGCGGAAAAGGACGGCAAGGTCATCCTGCTCTCGCCCGAAAGCGACATAGACAGCGGCGCGATCATCGGCTGACGCAAACGAGCGGGATACGATAAAAATATATCGCATTACGAAAAAAGAGCGACGGGAAATTCCCGTCGCTCTTCGCGTTATTGACGATGCTTGTGTCCCGTTTTACTCTTCGCCCGATTTTTTCTTTTTATACGCAATGAGCGCTTTGGCGAGCTGATCGGGGCAGGACGTGCCGCTGCGGCAGAGTATACCCTGAAGGCGGGCTATGATATCGTCGATCTTCTGTCCCTCGACCAGTTTGGCGATGCCCTGAAGATTGCCCGAGCATCCCCCGATGAATTTCACGTCCGAGACCCTGTCCTCGTCATCCACCCTGAAGATTATCTGACGCGAGCAGGTCCCCGTGGTGTTGTAGATCTCCATTTATGTATATACCTCCTTCCGTAAGTGTGATTCAATCGATTAGTTTTTCGTAGATGAGGCTGTAGACCTCGGCGGCGTTGGAATCCCATTTGCCGTAGACCGTCTTGGCAACGCTGCGATTGGCGACGTTGAGTTTCAGCTCCATCGTGGTGCGAGAGGGGTCGAGTATCTTGAGGTGCACGGTGTACGACCCGTCGTCGTTCTTGTAATACCCTCTGAAATACTCCTGAGCGCGCTTGTACGTCATGCGGTTCTCCTTGATGAAGTCCGCTATCTCCGTACGCTTGGACGCGGGTATGCGCGTGAAGAAACTGTCCAGACACTCCCTGCCGGACGTGGTTATGGTATAGTAATCGCTGCGGTCGTGCGTGGTCTTGAACACGAACCCCGCGGTAACGAGCTCGCCGAGACATTCGACGCATTCCATGTAATTGACCCAGTTGTTCCTGCTGGCGCACATCTCCAGCAGAGTCTTCTCGGTCACCGGCATGCCCATCTTGTCGAATACGAAAAGCAGTATCAGTTTGTTGACAAGGTCGCCCTCTTCCAGCTCCATTTTTCCCTCCGTTTTCTCCGAAACCCTATTATAACATAAAGTCCGTCAAATGTGAACAGGTTTTGCGAAAAAAGTCCTGCAAATTTTTTACACATCGTCAACCGAATGACGCTCAAACGGTTGACGATAAGCGCGCCGTCGTCGTATAATGTCACGGGAGGCGAAAAATGGAACTGACCGACAGAGTGCTCGCCCGGCTGTATGCGGGCGAGGTGAGCGGAGAAAGACTCGCGACCGAGCTGGGCGTTTCGCGCACGGCGGTCTGGAAATGCGTGAACAAGCTGAAAGAGCAGGGCATCGTCATCGGCTCCGCGCCCAACAGAGGATACCGCCTGATATCGGACGACGCGTTGCTCGGCGGCGTGCTCGCGCACCATCTCCGCACGGATTGGCAAGCCGTGATAACGGAGAGCGCGACTTCCACCAACGACGTCGCCAAACGTCTGGCGGGCGAGGGCGCGGACCGCGTGGCGGTGATAGCCCCGTCGCAGTCGGCGGGCAGAGGCAGGCTGGACAGGGCGTTCGTGTCGCCTCCGGGCGGGCTGTACATGTCCGCCGTGCTCCGTCCGCACATCCCCGCGACGGATAGCGGGCTGGTGACTGCGTACGCGGCGGTGTGCGTGGCTCGCGCCATAGAGCGTCTGACGGATCTGCGCGCCCAAATAAAGTGGGTGAACGACGTGTTCGTGTCCGGCCGCAAGGTGTGCGGCATACTCACGGAGGGCGGCGTGGGCATGGAGGGCGGAACGCTGGACTACGCGGTGGTGGGCATAGGCGTAAACGTCGCCGACGTGCCGCTCCCCGAAGTCGCCACGTCGCTCGAACGCGAGAGCGGCAAACGTGTATCCAGGCTCGCGCTCGCCGCCGAGATATTGGACGGCCTGGCCGCCCTGCGCGAGGAGACGATCTCCCGCGCGTTTCTGGACGAATACCGCAGTCGCTCGTGCGTCATCGGGCGGGACGTCCTTATCGGGGGCCGCACGCCCGCGCACGCCGTGGGGATAGACGACGACTGCGCGCTGATAGTCACGCACGACGGCGTGACCGAACGCCTGACGGCGGGGGAGGTATCCGTTACGTTATGACGATGAGCACCAAGACCGTTACCACGACCGCGCTGCTCACGGCGCTCATATGCGTGGCGTCCCCCTTTTCCGTATACATAGGCCCCATACCGCTGTCTTTCTGCTCGCTGGCGGTGTACATCGCCGCAGGGCTGACGGGCAAACGCCTGAGCACCATCGCGGTGACGGCGTACGTCGTGCTGGGCGCGATAGGCGTACCCGTGTTCGCGGGCTTCATGGGCGGTTTCGGCCGCATAGTCGGACCCACGGGCGGGTTCATAATCGGATACATCCCGTGCGCGTTCGTCGTCGGCCTGGTGCGCGACGGACTGCGCGGCAGGGCGTGGAGCTATCCCGTGGCGATGGTCGCGGGTACGATCGTGCTCTACGCGCTCGGCACCGCGTGGTACGTGTTCCAGTCGGGCGTGGACGTCGCCGCCGCGCTTGCCGCCTGCGTGCTGCCCTTCCTTCCGGGCGACGCGCTCAAGATAGCCGCCGCGTCCGTGCTTTGCGTGCGCCTGCGCCCCCTTGTCAGGCGCTACCTGACGCGCCCCGCGCCGCAACGCGAAGAAAAGAAAGAAACGCACGAAGAAAAGAAATAATCCCGCCGTTTTGTAAAGGAGCGTTCGGGCATTAAATAGACCGCGTCGCGGCGTTTTTCGCCGCGACGCGGTATTTCATTCGTCTTATTTAATTTCGTGTCTTAAAGGAATCTGCCCGTACGGCTGTTTTTGCAGGCGGCAATGTCCGCGGGCGAGCCCGTCGCTACGATGCGGCCGCCCGCGTCACCGCCGTCCGGACCCATGTCTATGACGTAGTCGGCTTCGCGTATGACGTCGAGATCGTGTTCGATTATCACCACCGTGCCGCCCTGTGCGATGAGCTTGCGGAACACGTCCATGAGCGTGCGCACGTCCAGCGGGTGCAGACCGATGGTCGGTTCGTCGAACACGAACACGGTATCCGACTGCGTGCGTCCCATCTCTTCCGCGAGTTTGAGGCGTTGCGCCTCGCCGCCCGACAGCCCGGGCGTTTCCTCTCCGGGCGTGAGATAGCCCAGCCCCAGCTCGTCCAGCACGCGCAGTCGGCGCGCCACCAGCGGCATGTCGCGGCAGGCGTCCAACGCCGTGCGCACGTCCATGGCCATGATGTCGGGCAGGGAATGGCTGCGCCCGTCCTTGGCGGTGTAGCGTATGCGCCGCGCGTCGGCGGAGTATCGCGAGCCTCGGCATTCGGGGCAGGGTATGTCCACGTCGGGCAGGAACTGCACGTCCAGACTGACCGAACCCGTGCCGTCGCATACGGGGCAACGCAGCTTGCCCGTGTTGTACGAGAAGTCGCCCGCGTGCAGTCCCGCCGCCTTGGCGTCGGGCGTGCGCGCGAATATCTTGCGCAGCTCGTCGTGTATGTCCGCATACGTCGCGACGGTGGAGCGCACGTTCACGCCTATGGGCGTGGCGTCTATCAGCTTGACCTGCCCGATGCCGTCCGCGCGGATGTCAGTGACGTGCTCGGGCAATTTTTTGCCGCGTATGAGCGCGTCCAGCGCGGGCACGAGGCTCTCGAGCACCAGCGTCGTCTTGCCCGAGCCCGACACTCCCGTGACGACCGTCAGCCGTCCTTTGGGTATGTCGACCTCGAGCGGCTTGACGGTGTGCAGACCTTTGGTCGAGAGGTGTATGCGCCCCTTGGCGAACAGCTCGCTTTTCGGCATGCCCGCTTTGAGCGCGCTTTCGGCCTTGAAGAAAGGCCCTATGATCGAGGAGGGATCCTCGGCCAGACGGGCGGGAGAGCCTTGCGCGATGACGTTGCCGCCCGCGCTGCCCGCGCCCGGACCCATTTCGATGATCGTGTCCGATTCGGCGAGGATCTGCGTGTCGTGGTCGACGAGCACGACGGAGTTCCCGTCCGCCACGAGGTCGTGCATGACGTCCGTAAGCCCCTTGATGTTCGCGGGGTGCAGACCGATGGACGGCTCGTCCAGCACGTACAGCACGCCCGTCGTGCGGTTGCGTACCGCCCGCGCGAGCTGCGTGCGCTGCCGCTCGCCCGTGGACAGCGTGCTCGCCGAGCGATCGAGCGCGAGGTATCCCAGCCCGAGATCGATGAGCCGCGCCGCGGTGGAGAGGAAGGACTCGCATATGCTCTCCGCCATGGGACGCATTTCGGGCGGCAGGCTGTCGGGCACGCCGCGCACCCATTCGATGATGTCGGACAGCGTCATGCGGCAGGCCTCGTCCAAACCGATGCCGCGCAGGCGGGGAGCGCGGGCGGCGGGCGAGAGCCTAGTTCCGCCGCAATCGGGACAGACGTCCTGTTTAAGGAATTTCTCCACGCGTTTCATGCCGCTCTCGTCCTTTACCTTGGCGAGCGCGTTTTCCACCGTGCGCACGGCACTGTAATAGGTGAAGTCCAGCTCGGTCGCGACGTCCGAGTTCTTCGACTTGTAGAATATGTGCTTCTTTTCGGGCGGGCCGTCCATAACGATGCGCTTTTCCTCGTCGGTAAGCTCGTCGTAAGGCACGTCCGTGCGCACGCCCATCGCGCGGCATACGTCCGTCATCAGCGACCACATGAGCGAGTTCCAGGGCGCGACCGCGCCCTGGTCTATGGTCAGCGAGCCGTCGGGAACGAGCGTGCTCCTGTCCACCGCGCGCACGACGCCCGTGCCGCCGCAGGTGGGGCAGGCTCCGCCGCTGTTGAAGGACAGATCCTCCGCGCCGGGCGCGTAGAACGTCTCGCCGCATTCGGGGCAGACGAGCGCTTTGCCCGCCGCCACCGCCAGCGTGGGCGGAAGGTAATGCCCGTTGGGACAGCGGTGCGAGGCAAGTCGGGAGTACATCAGCCGGAGGGAGTTGAGCAGCTCCGTGCTCGTGCCGAACGTGCTGCGTATGCCGGGCACGCCCGGGCGCTGGTGCAGCGCGAGTGCGGCGGGGACGTATCGGATGTCGTCCACCTGCGCTTTCGCGGCCTGGGTCATGCGCCTGCGGGTGTACGTGGACAGCGCCTCGAGGTACCGCCGCGAGCCTTCGGCGTACAGCACGCCCAGCGCGAGCGAGGACTTGCCCGAGCCGGACACGCCCGCTATCCCCACTATCTTGCCGAGCGGCACGTCCACGTCTATGCCTTTGAGGTTGTGCACGCGCGCGCCGCGTATCTCTATGCGATCAGCCGCCATTTTCCTCCTCCTCTTTCTCATCGTCCGTTATCAGCACCGAGCGTTCGTCCGTGGGGTCGCGGCTCTCTTCCACGCCGTAAGTGGGGTGCATGGCGAGCACGTCGTACGATCGGGGCAGCTTTTTGGGGCTGAACCCCGTTATGGAACGGAACACTCGGTTGAAGTTCCTTATGGTGTCGAACCCGCAGCGTATGGCGATGTCCGTCACGGACAGCTTTTCGCCGCTCTTGATGGCCTCCACCGCCTTTTCCGTCTTGACGAGGTTGAGATACCTCGAAAACGTCATGCCGGACATCTTCTTGAAGAACGCCGAAAAGTACGACTCGCTGAGCGACAGGAAGGACGCCGCCATGGAAAGGTCGTAGTCGGCGAAACGCTTGTCGATGTCCGCGAGCAGGCGTTTGTAGTTCTTTTCGTGGTAGCTCTCGTCGTCCCGCGCCGTGACGACGCTCTCGGTGGAGAACACGTCGATCATCATCCGCTGCACGCGGTTGGCGACGGACATGGCGTAGAGCGGGGAAGCCTCCGTCAGCTCGCGGTCGATGACGTCGTAGATCTCGGGCAGTCCGTGCGTCGCGGCGAGCTTGTGACTGCTCAGCCTGAACCGCGCGAGTATGTCCTTTATCAGTCTGTGGTCGAACAGCACGAACGCCAGCACGCTGCCGTCGTCGCCCTCGATGTGATGCACTTCGCGGGAGGACACGAACGCCGCGTCCCCCTCTTCGAGGTCGCATCGCTCGTGCTCGACGGTGACCACCGCGCTGCCCTTGGTCGCGTAGATCAGCTCGCAGTCGTCGTGCCAGTGCGGAAGGTTGGACAGGTCGCGGTATTTGCCTACCCACACCCGTTCCTCGCCTTTGTAACTTCTCAGTTCGTGTAATGCCAGCATTTTCATCCCCCTTGTGGCTTTTTGTCCCTAATTTTCGGGACATATGCCGCTGTTTCGGAACTATTATATCACATACAGTCGAAAATGTCCATATTCCGATCGTAAAATTCTTTAACGACGCCGCCGTTTAAGCTACAATATCAGTGATAAACGGGAGGACAGACAATGAACGACATAGCGGACGCGGTCCGAAACGGCAGGACCGCGCTGGGCATAGAGCTCGGCTCCACACGCATCAAGGCCGCATTGGTCACGGAGCGCGGCAAGGTCATCGCCACCGGTTCTCACGAGTGGGAGAACAGGCTGGAAGACGGTTATTGGACTTACGGCACGGAGGACGTGTTGCGCGGTCTGGCGTCGTGTTACGCCGACCTCAAACGCAACGTGCGCGCCGCCTGCGGGGAAACGCTCCGCACGGTTGGGGCGGCGGGCGTGAGCGCGATGATGCACGGCTATCTGCCGCTGGACGCCGAAGGCGCGCCCCTCGCGGCGTTCCGTACATGGCGCAACGTATGCGCGGCGGACGCCGGCAGGGAGCTGACCAAGATCCTCGGCCGCCGCATCCCCGCGCGCTGGAGCGTCGCGCACCTCTACCGCGCCATGCTCGGCGGGGAAGAGCACGTGCGTTCGGTGTCCATGCTCTGCACGTTGGCGGTGTACGTCCACCGTCTGCTCACGGGCGAGTTCGTCGCGGGAGTGGGCGAGGCCTCGGGGATGTTCCCCACCGAAGGTACGGCGTACGACTCCGCCGCGCTGGACGCGTTCGACCGTGCGACGGAGCGTTTCGGTCTGCCGTATAAGATAAAAGACATACTTCCCGCGGTGATTCCCGCGGGCGCGCGCGCCGGAGCGCTCACGCCCGGAGGCGCGGCGTTGCTCGACCCCGAGGGCGATCTTGCGCCCGGCGTGCCGTTCTGCCCGCCCGAGGGCGACGCGGGCACGGGCATGGTCGCCACCGACAGCATCGCGCCCAGAACGGCCAACGTGTCCGCGGGTACGTCGGTGTTCGCCATGGTGGTCATGGAGAACGCGCTCCGCGAGGTGCGCGAGGAGATAGACATCGTCGCGACGCCCTGCGGCCTGCCCGTCGCGATGGTGCATTGCAACAACTGCACGTCCGAGCTCAACTCGTGGATGAACGTGCTTGGCGGGTACGCGTCCGCGCTGGGTGTGCGGGCGGATAAAGACAAGCAATACCGCGCGTTCTTTGAGATGTCGCTGGACGGCGCGCCCGACTGCGGCGGAGCCGTGGAGTACGGCTACGTGTCGGGCGAGCACATAACGGGCGTGGACAACGGCTGCCCGACGTTCATGCGCACACGGCCGGACGTCGCCATGAGCGCGGCGGACTTCGCCCGCAGTCAGATATACGGCGCGTTCGCCACGCTGGCGCTGGGCATGGACATACTGAAAAAGGAGGGCGTGCGTGTGGACTCCGCCGTCGCGCAGGGCGGCATATTCCGCACCGCGGGCGTGGCGCAAAGGTACCTCGCCGCCGCGATGGGCGCGCCCGTCACCGTCATGTCGTCCGCGGGTGAGGGCGGAGCCTGGGGCATGGCGCTTCTCGCCGCCTGCATGGCGTTCGGCAAGGGCGATCTCGAAGCGTACCTCGGCAAGGTATTTCGCGGCAAAAAGGGCAAGACGATCGCGCCCGCCGAAGAGGACGAGCGAGGGATGCGCGAATACATATCGCTGTTCGGTCGCGGCCTGCCCGCCGTTCGCAAGGCGTCCGCCGCGTTCGCTCCCGAGCCGGACGTCCGAGCGCGTCTGGACAAATTGCGCCGCGACGTGTTCGAGGCCAACCTCGAGCTCGTCAAAAACGGGCTGGTCATATACACGTGGGGCAACGTGAGCGGCATCGACCGCAAGAGCGGACTGGTCGTCATCAAGCCGAGCGGCGTGGACTACGACGGCATGACCGCGGATGACATGGTGGTCGTGGACCTGAACGGAAAGGTCGTGGAGGGCCGTTACAAGCCGTCCAGCGACACGCCCACGCACCTCGAGCTGTATAAGGCGCATCCCGAGATAGGCGGCGTGGTGCATACGCATTCGACGTACGCGACCGCGTTCGCTCAGGCGGGGCGCGCGGTACCCGCTTACGGCACGACGCACGCCGATTATTTCCACGGCGACATACCTTGCGCCCGCGCGCTCACCAAAGAGGAGATAGAAGGCGAGTACGAAAAGAATACGGGCGTGGTCATAAACGAAACGCTGGCGGGACGCGACGCGTGCGAAGTACCCGCGGTGCTCGTCAAGAACCACGGGCCTTTCGCCTGGGGCAAGGACGCCGCACAGGCGGTGTACAACGCCACGGTGCTCGAACAGGTCGCGCGCATGGCGCTGCTCACCGAGCAGATACGCCCGGACGTCCGACCCGCGGACGGATATCTGATGGATAAACACTACTTCCGCAAGCACGGCGCAAACGCCTATTACGGACAGAATAATAACTGAAACGGAGATCGTATATGAAAAAACTTTACTTCATGACGGGAAGTCAGGACCTTTACGGCGAGGAAACGCTCGCCCGCGTCGCGGAGGACGGCAAAGCCGTCGCGGCGTATCTGGACGACAAGCTGAACGGCGTCGTGCGCGTGGAGCACCTTGCCGTGGGCATGGACAGCGACGGCATCTACGATTCGCTCCTCAAAGCGGGCGCCGATCGCGACTGCGTGGGCGTCATCGTGTGGATGCACACGTTCTCGCCCGCAAAGATGTGGATACGCGGGCTCAAAACGCTCACCAAGCCCATGCTCCACCTTCACACGCAGTACAACGAACGCCTGCCTTACGCGGACATCGACATGGATTTCATGAACCTCAACCAGTCCGCGCACGGCGACCGCGAGTTCGGCTTCATATGCACCCGTCTGGGCGTGAAGCGCGAGGTCGTCGCGGGGTATTACAAGAACGAGAGCGTGCTCAAACGCATCCGCGCGTTCGCGGACGTCGCGCTCGCGATCGACTTTTCGGGCGGTATGCGCGTCGCCATGCTGGGCAACAACATGCGCGACGTGGCGGTCACGGACGGCGACCGCGTGGAGAGCGAGATAAGATACGGCTGGAACGTCAATTACTACGGCGTGGGCGATCTCGTCGAGCTGGCGGATAAGGTCACGCCAGCCGAGGTAAAAGCCATGATGAAGAAGTACGAGTGCTCGTATACGATGGCGACGGAGGACGTCAAGGCCGTGGAAGAGCAGGCGAGATACGAAGTCGCGCTCAACAAGTTCATCGAGCGCGAGCGCGTTTCCGCGTTCACCGACACGTTCCAGGACCTCCACGGTCTGCGCCAGCTCCCCGGGCTCGCCGTGCAGGACATCATGGCGCGCGGCGTGGGGTTCGGACCCGAAGGCGACTATAAGACGGCGGCGCTCATGGCGGTGCTCTGCCGCATGGCCGCTTCCCGCAAGGGCGCTACCGCGTTCCTTGAAGACTATACCTACGACCTGCCCGAGGGCAATGAGCTGGAGCTCGCCTCGCACATGCTGGAGGTGTCGCCCGTGTTCGCGGCGGAAAAGCCGCGCATCGAGGTGCATCCTCTCGGCATAGGCGGTAAGGAACCGCCCGCACGTCTGGTGTTCGGCGGCATATCGGGCAAGGGCATAGCCGTGTCCATGGTGGACATGGGCGACCGCTTCCGCCTGGTGTGCGGCAGGATAGAGCTCGTCGCTCAGCCCGAGCCCATGCCCAAGCTCCCCGTGGCGCGCGTCATGTGGCGCATCCTGCCCGACTTCGCGAGCGGCACGGAAGGCTGGATATACGCGGGCGGCGCGCACCACGCCGTGGTATCCACCGCGCTGACCGTGGACGACATCCGCCTCTTCGCGCGCCTCACGGATACCGAGCTGGTGATCGTCTGACGCGGCTTGCGTAATAACGCTCATTCATCGCGCTGTTATGACAGACATATGACATATCCCGACGGGACTTCGCTCCTCCCGCCGTATGTGTAACGAAAAAAAGGGCAGCCTTCCGGCTGTCCTTTTTGCTGTCTGTTATGTTCCTGCCGTGGGCGGATTCGCGGTTGCGCGTCAGTCGAAGATCATCGTGGCGAAGTAGTCGTCGGGGGTCTCGGCGCGGCGGATGAGCTTTATCGAACCGTCCTTGCGGAGCAGCAGCTCGGCGCTGCGCAGGCGGCCGTTGTAGTTGTAGCCCATGGCGAAGCCGTGCGCGCCCGTGTCGTGGATGGCGAGGATATCGCCGATCTCCAGCTCGGGGAGCATGCGGTCGATGGCGAACTTGTCGTTGTTCTCGCACAGCCCGCCCACGACGTCGTACTTATGCGTGCAAGGCTCGTTCTCCTTGCCCAGCACGGTGATGTGATGATATGCTCCGTACATGGCGGGGCGCATGAGGTTGGCGGCGCAGGCGTCCACGCCGGCGTATTCCTTGTATATGTGCTTGAAGTGTATGACGGTGGTGATGAGGTTTCCGTACGGCCCCAGCATGTAGCGGCCGAGCTCGGTGCGCAGGGAAGGCTTCATGTCCGTTCCGCCGAACACGCGCTCGTACTCCGCCTTGACCTTGGAGGCGATGAGCGGGATGTCGGGCTTGTCGTCCTCGGGCAGATAGGGTATGCCCACGCCGCCCGAAAGGTTGATGAAGGCAAATTCCGCGCCCGTTTCCTCGTGCAGTTCCTTGGCGGTCTCGAAGAGTATGCCCGCGAGAGTGGGGTAGTAATCGTTGCCCAGGTTGTTGGACGCGAGGAAGGCGTGCAGGCCGAAGCGCTTGACGCCGTACGCTTTCAGTTTGTTGACCGCCTCGGTGAGCTGCGGGCGGGTCATGCCGTACTTGGCATCCTGCGGGGTGCCCATGATGCGGTTGCCCACGGCGAAGTCCACGCCGTTGTTGTAGCGCAGGGACATACATTCGGGCATGTTGTCGCCCGCGATGTCCTTGAAAAAGTCGACGTGCGTGAGGTCGTCCAGCGTGATGGTCGCGCCCAGCTTGAGCGCGTAAGCGTACTCTTCGGCGGGCGTTTCGTTGGAGGTGAACATGATGTCGTTCCCCGTGATGCCGCATTTCTCGCACAGCATCAGCTCGGTCATGGACGAGCAGTCCATGCCGCAGCCGAGCGAGTGCAGCAGCTTCATGATGGTGGGGTTGGGCGTGGCCTTGACGGCGAAATGCTCCTTGAAACCCTTGCACCACGAGAAGGACTTTATCAGCTCGCGCACGTTGTCCTCGATGCCTTTTTCGTCATAGATGTGGAAGGGCGTGGGGTAGGTCTTTTTGATCTCCTCCGCCTGCTCTTTGGTAATGATCGGTCTCTTGATGTTCATACGCAGATTATAACAATTTTCGCGCGTTTAGTCAAGGACTTGACGGCATTGCGCGCGTCCCGAACGTCGCGCGTTGCCGCGTTCCATCCGCTCGTCGTCGCCCGCGCGGCTCTTTGCGAAATTTTTCTCGGGATAATGTGTATTCTCTTGCGAAAAACGCGCGATAAGTGGTATAATATAGAATGGTCCGACGGGGGAGCGGACCGGAGACGACAAAAATGATCAAATACATCAAGATACGCGGTGCGCGTGAAAACAACCTGAAGGATATCGACCTGGATATCCCGCACGACTCGCTCACGGTGTTTACCGGTCTGTCGGGCAGCGGCAAGAGCTCGCTGGCGTTCGACACCATTTACGCGGAGGGCAAGCGTCGTTACGTGGAAAGCCTGTCGTCGTATGCCCGAATGTTCCTCGGCCAGGTCAACAAGCCCGACGTGGACTCCATAGAAGGGCTTTCTCCCGCCATATCCATCGATCAGAAGACCACCTCGCACAACCCCCGTTCCACGGTCGGCACGGTCACGGAGATATACGACTATCTCCGTCTGCTGTTCGCCAAGGCGGGAACGGTGTACTGCTACAAGTGCGGTCGTCCCGTCAGTCAGCAGACTGTCGACCAGATCATCGACGCGGTGCTCGCCATGGGCGAGGGCAGCCGTCTCACCATACTAGCGCCCATCGCCCGCGGCAAGAAAGGCGAATACAAGAAGGAGCTGGCGGCGTTGCGCAAGCAGGGCTTCGCCCGCGTCAAGATAGACGGCGAGATGAAGATGCTGGGCGAGGACGAGATCGAGCTGGACAAGCAGGTCAAGCACGACATCAGCGTCAGCGTGGACAGACTGGTGCTCAAAGAGGGCGTGGAGAAGCGTCTGGCCGACTCGCTGGAGACCGCGCTCAAGCTGGCGGACGGCATAGTCGTCGTGGACAACGGCGGCGAGGAAACGCTGTACAACACCAAGTACGCCTGCGCTGAGTGCGGCATATCCATCCCCGAGATAGAGCCCAAACTGTTTTCCTTCAACTCGCCCTACGGCGCGTGCCCAGAGTGCGGCGGCCTGGGATTCAAACAGGTCATCGACCCCGCTCTCATATACGGCGACGGCAGCAAGACGCTGCGCGAGGGCGCGATAACGGTCACGGGCTGGAATTTCGATTCCGCAAAGACGACCTTGCAGATGTTCACGGCGCTGTCCGAGAAATACGGTTTCTCGCTGGACGTGCCTTTCAAGGACCTGCCCGATAAGATAAAGAAGATACTGCTGTACGGCGACGATTCGGAGATCAAGCTGACGCTCACCAGCGACAATTACTCCTATTCTTACAAGCGCCGCTACGAGGGCGTCGTGACCAACCTCGAACGTCGGTACCACACGTCCACCAGCGAGTCCGCCAAGCGCGAGATAGAGAAGTACCTGCGCGACCTGCCGTGCAACTCCTGCGGCGGCAAGCGACTGCGCCCCGAGGCGCTCTCCGTGCGCATAGGCGGCAAGAACATCTGGGAGCTCTGCTCCATGCAGATAACCGATCTGGTCGCCTTTTTCTCCGCGCTCGAGCTGGACCGCTCGCACGCCATGATCGCCGCACCCATACTCAAAGAGGTCAACGCGCGCCTGAGCTTCCTCACCAACGTCGGTCTGGAATACCTCACGCTCGCGCGGGGCGCCAACACGCTGTCGGGCGGCGAGGCGCAGCGCATACGCCTTGCGACGCAGATAGGCAGCGGACTGACGGGCGTGGTGTACATCCTCGACGAGCCTTCCATCGGTCTGCACCAGCGTGACAACGAAAAGCTGATAGCGACGCTCAAAAAACTGCGCGATCTGGGCAACACGCTCATCGTAGTCGAGCACGATGAGGACACCATGCGCGCGGCCGACTACCTCGTGGACATCGGGCCGGGCGCGGGCGTGCACGGCGGACGGGTCATCGCGGCGGGTACGCCCGAAGAGGTCGCCGCCAACACCGATTCCGTGACGGGCGATTACCTGTCGGGCAGGAAAAAGATAGAAGTCCCCGCGTCGCGCCGCGACTGGGAAAAGTCCATCGTCATCAAGGGCGCGAAACAGAACAACCTCAAAAACATCGACGTGGAGATCCCTTTGGGCGTGCTGGTGGCGGTCACGGGCGTGTCCGGTTCGGGCAAGAGCTCCATAGTCAATCAGATACTCTATCCCGCGGCGAGCAACCGCGTGAGCGGCACGCGGCTCATCGAGGGCAAATACGACGCCATACTCGGTCTGGAAAACATCGACAAGGTGATATGCATCGATCAGTCGCCCATAGGCCGCACGCCCCGTTCCAACCCCGCGACGTACACGGGCGCGTTCACGCAGATACGCGAGCTGTTCGCCAAGACTCCCGACGCCATGGAGCGCGGTTACGGGCCAGGACGCTTCTCCTTCAATATCAAGGGCGGGCGTTGCGAGGCCTGCGAGGGCGACGGCATCAAGAAGATAGAGATGCACTTCCTTTCGGACGTGTACGTGCCCTGCGAGGTGTGCGGCGGCAAGCGTTACAACCGCGAGACGTTGCAGGTGACGTATAAGGGCAAGAACATATACGACGTGCTGGAAATGACCGTGGAGCAGGGCTGCGAGTTCTTCGAGAACCAGAGCGGGATATATCCCAAGCTCAAAACGCTGTACGACGTCGGTCTGGGGTACGTCAAGCTCGGTCAGTCCGCGACCACGCTGTCGGGCGGCGAGGCGCAGCGCGTCAAGCTCGCCACCGAGCTGGCCAAGCGCTCCATCTCCCGCACGCTGTACGTGCTGGACGAGCCGACCACCGGCCTGCACTCGCACGACGTCGCCAAGCTGATAGGCATACTCTCCCGACTGGTCGTGGGCGGCAACACCGTCGTGGTCATAGAGCACAATCTGGACGTGATAAAGACGGCGGACTGGATAATAGACGTCGGGCCGGAGGGCGGCGACAAGGGCGGCACGATAATCGCGGCGGGCACGCCCGAAGCGATAGCCGGGAACGAAAAGTCATACACGGGAATGTTCCTTAAAAAACTGCTGTAAAGAGAGGAGATCATCATGAAAAACACCATACTGTTCGATCTGGACGGCACTCTGCTGGACACGCTGACCGACCTTACCGCGGCGGTCAACCATGCCATGAGCACGCTGGGGCTGCGTAAGCACACCGTGGAAGAGGTGCGCTCCTACGTGGGCGACGGTTATATCCTGCTCATGGAGCGTGCGTGCGGGGGCGACAAGGAACGCGCCAAGGAAGGACTGCGCCTGTTCACCGAATACTATTCCGTACACCTCGAGGACAACACCAAGCCGTACCCCGGCGTGCTCGACTCGATAAAAGCGCTGGCGGAAAAGGGGCGTAAGATGGCTATCGTGTCCAACAAGGGCGACGCGGCCGTCAAGGTGCTGTGCGCGCGGTTCTTCGCGCCTTACATAACCGAATACTTCGGCGTGACGGAGACCATGCCCAAGAAGCCCGCGCCCGACATGCTCTACGCCGCCATGCGCGCGCTCGGCTCGGAAAAGTCCGACTGCGTGATGGTGGGCGACGGAGAGCCGGACATACGCATGGCGCGCGCGGCGGGCATAGACATCGTGTCCGTGACGTGGGGCTTCCGCGAGGAAGAGTATCTTCGCACGCAGGGCGGCACGCGCTTCCTGCACTCGCCCGAAGAGTTAAAGGAACTGTAAAAGAACGAAACGCGAAAGGAGAGGGGGAAAGGACAAGAGCAAAAACGAGAACAGAGAGGATCGCTGAATGGTAAACGACAAGATAAGAAACGTAGCAATCATCGCGCACGTCGACCACGGCAAGACTACGCTGGTCGATCAGATGCTCAAACAGGGCGGAGCTTTCCGCGAGAACCAGACGGTCGCGGAGCGCGTCATGGACTCCAATGACCTCGAACGCGAGCGCGGCATAACCATACTCGCCAAGAACACGTCCATTCATTACAACGGTTACAAGATAAACGTGGTGGACACCCCCGGCCACGCCGACTTCGGCGGCGAGGTGGAGCGCATACTCAAAATGGTGAACGGCGTCGTGCTGCTCGTGGACTCCTTCGAGGGGACCATGCCGCAGACGCGTTTCGTGCTGGAGCACGCGCTCGCGCTCGGTCTGCCCGTCGTGGTGGTCATCAACAAGATGGACCGTCCCGACGCCCGTCCCAAGGAAGTGGTGGACGAGGTGCTCGAACTGTTCATGGATCTGGACGCCACCCCCGAACAGCTCGACAGCCCCATCGTGTTCTGCTCCGCGCGTAACGGCATCGCGTCCATGGAAGCGGACAAGCCGGGGCGCGACCTCACGCCGCTCTTCGACACCATCATCGCTCACATACCGCCTCCCGAAGGCGACGAGAACGGCCACGTGCGCATGCTGGTGTCCGCGCTGGACTACTCGGACTACGTGGGCAGCATAGGCATCGGCCGCGTGGAGAGCGGCACGCTGCGCCAGAACCAGCAGGTCGTGCTCGTCAACTACCACGAAACGCACGCGCCGCTCCGCGCCAAGGTGTCCAACATCTATCAGTTCGAAGGCCTCACCCGCAGGGCGGTGGAGAGCGCGACGGTGGGCGACATCGTGTGCGTGGCGGGCGTGGAAGGCGTGTCCATAGGCGATACGCTGTGCGATCCCGAGGACCCTCAGCCCATCGAATTCCCCAAGATAAGCGAACCGAGCGTGGAGATGACCTTCATGGTCAACGACTCGCCGTTCGCGGGCAAGGAAGGCAAATTCGTGACGTCGCGGCATTTGCGCGCGCGTCTGTACAAAGAGGCGATAAAGGACGTGTCCCTGCGCGTTAGCGACGGCGACACCGCCGATTCCTTCGTGGTGTGCGGCAGGGGCGAGATGCACCTCTCCATACTTATCGAGAACATGCGGCGCGAGGGCTACGAGTTCCAGGTGTCCATGCCCAAGGTGCTGTTCAAGGAAATAGACGGCGTCAAGTGCGAGCCCATAGACAAGCTGGTCTGCGACGTGCCCGAGGAGAGCGTGGGCATCGTCATGGAGAAGATGGGCGTGCGCAAGGGCGAGCTGGTGTCCATGACGCCCAAAGGCTCGCGTATGCGTCTGGAATTCTCCGTGCCTTCCCGCGGGCTGTTCGGCTATAAATCCGAATTCATGACGGACACCAAGGGCGAGGGCATCATGACCTCTGTGTTCGACAAGTACGATACTTATCGCGGCGAGATAAACCGCCGTCCCACCGGCTCGCTCATCGCTCACGAAACGGGCGAAACGGTCACTTACGGTCTGTTCGGCGCGCAGGAGCGCGGCCCGCTGTTCGTCGGCCCGGGCGTGCCCGTGTATCAGGGCATGGTCGTGGGCGAGTCGCCCAAGGGCGACGACATAGTGGTCAACGTCTGCAAGCGCAAGCAGCTCACCAACACCCGCTCGTCCGCATCGGACGACGCGCTCAGGCTCGTGCCTTGCAAGCGTCTCTCGCTGGAGCAGGCGATCGAGTTCCTCGCGGACGACGAGCTGCTGGAAGTCACGCCGAGCAACTACCGCATCAGAAAACGCATACTCGACACCGAAACGCGCATGAAGGAATGGGCGCGCAATCGTCGCGGCTGATGGACTGCCTGGTAGCGGACATCTACGACGCGTTCGCCTGCAAGTGCGGGGATTGCCGCACTTCCTGTTGCGAGGGCTGGCGCGTTTCCATATCCGAGAACGAATATTTCAGACTCGTTGGCATGGACTGTCCCGCCGCTCTGCGCGAGCGGCTGGACGGTTCTCTGCACGTCTACGAGAACGCCGAGCCGGCGCGCTACGCCGAGCTGGGCAAGGACTGGAAGGGCAGATGCCGCATGCACGGCACGGACGGCCTGTGCGAACTGCAAAAGGCGTGCGGCGCGGCCGCTCTGCCCGAGATATGCCGCATGTACCCCCGCAGCGTGGCGGGCGGCGACGCGGCAAGACTGACGTGCGCGCTCAGCTGCGAGCGCGTGACCGAGGCGGCGCTCGCGGCGGACGATCTGCGCGTGCGCCGCGAGGACAGGGAGGTGACGCCGGACGTCGCCCTGCCGCTCACGTCCGGAATGCTGGACGTCATCGTGTCCCGCATGGACGCGTTCCGCGCCGCCAAGGGCGGCATGGGCGAGCGCATCGCCCGACTGGGCGGATCGTCGTTCGCGGGGCTCGAGCCGGCGCGCGACGCGCGCGGCGCTCTGCCCGTCCTTCTCGGCCTGTGCGACGCTTTCGGCCGGCTCAGCCCGTCCGTGCGCGACTACTGCGACTGCGCACGCGCGAGGTACGCGGAGGACGCGTCGCTGTACGAGTCTGACGCCGCCGCTTTCGACGCGGCTCACCCCGACGCGGAGCGGGGCGCCGCCAACGTGTTCCTCGCGCATATGCTGGACTCTTGCTACCCCTTCTCGCACGCGTCCGAGCGCGACGCGTTCGTGTCGCTGGCGGCGCACTACGCGTTCGTGCGGTTCCTGACGGTGGCGTGCGTGTCCGCGCGTATGCTGCTGCCGCCCACTTACATGGGCGCGCCCGAGCGCGAAGCGAAGGTGGCGGACGTGATAGCGGGCTGTTTCCGCATGATAGAACATTCGGGGTTCGGGCACAACGTGCTGCTGCTCCTGCGCCGCGACGGCGGGGAGGACATCGAGCGCGTAGCCGCGCTGCTCGCGGTTTGAACGGAGATCACAATGCTGTATAAGATAGTCAACGGCTCGGTGTCCTACGGCGGCGACGCCGTGCTGGAACAAGTGGACATCGAGATAAAAGACCGCGAGAAGATCGCCGTGGTGGGGCGCAACGGTTCGGGCAAGACCACGCTGCTCAAGGCGATAACGGGCGAGGTCGAGCTGGACGAGGGCGTGGGCGAAGAGCCGTTCTCCGTCACGCGCGTCGGTTCGCCCGTCGTGGGCTACCTGAAACAGATATCCTTTACGAGCGAGAGCGCCACGATGCGCGAGGAGATACTCGGCGTGTTCGCCCCGCTCATACGCGCCGAGCATAAGATGGCGGAGCTGATGACCGACATGGAACGGGGCGACGTCGCCGCCGTGGAGAAGTACGACGCTTTGCGCGACAGATACGAGCTGGACGGCGGCCTGACGTATAAGAAGGAATACCTGACCATGTCCCGCAAGTTCGGTTTCACGGACGCCGATCTGGACAAGCCGATATCCGAGTTTTCGGGCGGTCAGCGCACCAAGATAGCGTTCATAAAACTTCTGCTGGGCAAGCCGGACATACTGTTGATGGACGAGCCCACCAACCACCTCGACATGCGCACGGTGCGCTGGCTGGAAACGTACCTCAAAAGCTACAAGTCCGCCGTGGTGCTGGTGTCGCACGACCGAATGTTCCTTGACCGCATAGTGGACAAGGTATACGAGATAGAGTACGGCGTGACCGAATGCTACCGCGGCAATTACACCGCGTTCGAAAAGCTCAAGAGCGAGCGCCGCGCCAAACAGCTCAAGGACCACGAGCGCCAGGCGGCGGAGATAGCCCGCCTCACGCGCCTGATCGAGCGTTTCCGTTACAAGGCGACTAAGGCGCGCATGGTGCAGTCCCGCATCGGTATGCTGGAACGCATGAAACGCATAGAAGCGCCCGCGCACGCGGACCTGCGTTCGTTCAGGGCGGACATCGCGCCCCGCCGCGAAAGCTCGCGCGAAGTGCTCGTGACCAACGCGCTGGAAGTGGGCTACGATAAGCCTCTCGCGTGCGTTACGTTCACGGTGGAGCGCGGGGACAGACTGGGCATCGTGGGCGACAACGGCTGCGGCAAGTCCACGCTGCTCAAAACACTGATGGGCATCGTGCCCCGCCTTTCGGGGTCGTACGCTTTCGGTTTCGGCACGGAAGTGGGGTACTTCGACCAGCAGACCGCGCAGGCCACGGGCGGCAAGACGGTTTTCGAGTCCTTTGCGGACGAGTTCCCCTCGCTGGGCGAACGGGAAGTGCGCACCGCGCTCGGCGCGTTCCGTTTCACTGGCGACGACGTGTTCAAGGACGTCGGCTCGCTGTCGGGCGGCGAGAAGGTCGCGCTCGCGCTGTGCAAGCTCTTCCGCCGCAGACCCAACGTGCTGGTGCTGGACGAGCCCACCAACCACATGGACATCGTGGGCAAACAGACACTGGAAAACATGCTGTCGTCCTATACGGGCACGGTGATATTCGTGTCGCACGACCGATATTTCGTGGATAAGCTGGCCAACAAACTGCTGGTGTTCGAGAAGGGCGGCGCGCGGTTCATGGAATGCCGATACTCCGAGTATGAGGAGCAGATGCGCGAAGCGGAGGACGCCGAGGACGCCGTCGCCGAACCGACCGCCCGTCCCGCGCAGCACGGCGAAAAATACGTTTCGCCCAAGAAAGCGCTCGAAAAGAAGCTGCGTCGCATGACCAAGCTGGAAGGGGAGATCGCCGAGCTGGAAAAGCGCATGACCGACCTAACCGCCCGCCTTTCCGATCCCGCAGTCTACGGCGACTACGTCAAGGTGACGGAGATACAGCGCGACCTCGAGGATCTGACCGCCTCGCGCGACGCTCTGACGGACGAGTGGGCGACGCTCGCCGAGGAAACGGAAGCGCTGTCCGCGCAGTGATCCAATGCGATATTGACGACGTAAAAAGGCAGACCGAGAGTCCGCCTTTTTTTCTGCGGACGCGCCAAAAATAATGCGCCCTATCACGCGTTTTTGCTTGACAAAAAATCGGAAATAAGGTAAAATAGCTTTCGGAGTCTGACCGAGGCGTAGTGAAAGACTCGGCAACGTCGAGGCGTAGCGCAGTCTGGTAGCGCGCATGGTTCGGGACCATGAGGTCGCGTGTTCGAGTCACGTCGCCTCGACCACTTATGAAGGTGTAGCTCAGTTGGTTAGAGCGCTACCTTGACATGGTAGAGGTCATAGGTTCGAATCCTATCATCTTCACCACACCAGAATAATCCGAACCTCGGAGTAGATCCGAAGTTCGGATTATTTTTTGCCCGCGATTTCTTCGGAATAATTATCCACTTTGAATGATACCTTTTCCAGCCCTCCGAATTTGCTTTTTCGGTCGGCTATGGTAGCATAGTTCCTCGCGGACGTCAACGGTCGCAAAATCGTCGCTGAAAACACCTATATAAACGAATCAAGAGCCGAGTAAGGACTTTTCCTTACTCGGCTCTTGTGCTGTCTGTGAAGCATTTCCCGACCTGTACGCAACGATTTTGGCTTTGTCCCGTTGACTTCCGCAGACCGACAAAAAAGACACCTTATCTCTACCGTCCTATGCACCTCCGCCTGTTGCCCGAAAAAGGCAAATACAAATTCAGAGGTGATAAAATGGAAATGTTGGTAACCAAGTTCTCAAACGGAAAGTATCGTAACGAAGGTGAACTCTTTGATGAGCCTATCTCCGCCGAGAACGTCAAACTCATGGGTGAAATGATAGCATTGCAGGCATTGCGTACCGTCAAGAAGTTCGATATGAAAATTGCAGACAGGCTGTATATCGGCCTTATCAAAGACCTGCACCATATGGGCGAGATAGACTATATCGTATCGGACGGTTACGACGTGGCACAGACAGCAATCTGCTTCCTCTATCAATTCGTTGGCAGAAAAGCATCTGAGATTTACGGCAAAGACAAACAAGGGAAAGAGATCACCATAAAACTTGCCTGCTATCGCGAAGTAGACCACTTCATCAATCTTCTTCGTAATAGACCAGACAGGCGCGGGACTGTCGTTGAATCCATAGACTTCACGAACTATAAAGCTCTGCCTATGGATCCCGTGAACTGCTTTGAACACGAACAGACGGATTACACAAAATACGACGAGCTTGTAGACGCGTTACAGCTTTCAGCATTAGAGCTTGCCATCCTAAACTGCTATATGAACGGCATGGTACAATCGGAAGTCTGCGCCGAACTCGGCATCGGCCGCGGAACAATAACGCACCGCAAGGCAAGCATTCGGCAAAGATATTATAACCTTTACGGCACATTATAATCCATTAAGCTTTATATAAAGCAAATACAAATAAGATGAAAGGCACCTACTCATCTAGAATAGGTGCCTATATTTTAGGTTAATGTCGCCCTTTAACCTGTTTTTATAGGAGTGAGAAAGTCGTTACTTTCCTTCGACCTCCTTTTTCAGATTTTTAGATAATTGCGAATATATATAGTCGTATTGTTGAAGTTTACCTGTTTCCGAAAGCTTTTCTTTGGCTTCGGTATTGATAATGACCAAATCACTGATATACAGCGTATTGTCTAAACCGCCTTTAATTTGTGCAAGCTCGCCGCCATTTTTCATATAGTCATACATTTTGCTCTTATCGTCAAAATACATAACCGAAAAATCAATCTCATAGCTTTGAACATAGTCAAGCGGACGGAAGTAAGCGCTAAAATAGGTATTCAGTAAAATGCAACGGTTAAGTAATTCAGAAATATCATCTTTTTGCGGCATATCGTAATTGGTAATCAGAATACGCAATTCAGATGATAAGCAATTGTTAATCAATCCATATCCACCATACGGCTTGAAATCCGGATAAGATATATTTTCTTCTGAAAACAACTCCTCAATGAAATCTACTACCGCGTTATTTTGCAGTCCTTCCACTCTAATTAGGACAGATCCAACAAAGCGCTTTTTGTTTTGGATACCTTTTAGTTTCTTGAAAAATCGCAGTCCGGAAGCAGAATCATAAAAATTGAGATCGTTATCGGCTTGCTTTTCCTGCTGGGGCGTCTTTACTACGGATTTGATCTCATAATGGTTTTGAACTCTGACGATCTCAAACCTCTTGCCATTAGCATAAAAGCACGGGAATTTATCGGCTTTTTCATCATTGGTTTTTATATTACAGCAAACCAAATTATGATCAGCCGTCGTTCCGCCCTTGCTTTGGGGAAGAATATGATCGACATTCCACCCGTATTGACTATTACGATCACCGTAGGCGCCTTTGGCAATTTCACGTCCCGAAAAATCTTTTACTTTCGTTTCTTTGCCGAAAGACTTAACCCATAACCGCATAGCCGTTTCATGGTTTAAGTCCATAATTTTAGTTGTCATCTTTCATTCAGAAAGACGATTTTTCACTCCTATAATTAGTCAACAAAGAAAACATGTGGCTAACCATAGGGGCGACCTATTGCTATAAACCTCGAAGGGCAATCCTCATAATAGCATTACAGAAGATTCATTAGCCAAATTTCAAAAGAAATCTTTCCGTTTCTTATGTTGCCCTTAAATTATAGCGTATTGTAGCGCGGCTGTCAAATTTTTACATGGAAATAATTAAATCACACAAATATTTCCCGAATTTACCATAGGTGGCTGTTGTTTTCTGATATAAAACTCTATATAATCCGTCTCTATAAGCAAATTATTACGCTCATCAAGTTGTTTGACGATATAGGCATATCTTCCATACGCCAAATCAGTAATCGACTTAAAAAATATTCCATTTTCCACCGTTGTTTTCATAATCAATGACCATGAAAGCACATTTTCCTGATCGACGGGACCATAAGGCCCTCCGACCTTTTTTACTTCTGTTTTTTCAGGGATAAATAATGATATTTCGGTATGGTCATAGTTATCCGCACACGGTTGGAAATAGATATTTACTAAACTTTCCCCGGTAGAATGTTTAATTGCTGCACGCTTTAATGTATTCTCTTTTTGCAAAACTGCTTGCATTTCATTATATGCCTGTTTGTCTGCCTCCTTATAGGCAATCCCAATTTCCAAATCGTCCGCAATATTTTTTATAAATTTAAATCTTATTGCGTCAATTCTATCATTGAAATCTATTATAATTTCTGAAAGCGGAATATCTACATATGAATTGTTTTTCCTGACTTGAACAGCAGAGACAAACGGACATCTATCTTGAGAAATTTTTAGCACATATACTGTCTTGGTTATATTTTTATCCTGTTTGATTGTAAAATAATTAGTTGTTTTGTCGTAACTGCCATAAGTATCGTCTTTACATGATTCGCCGACAGGGGCGCAATCAGAAAATAAAAATGTCCCTTTACCATTATCTTTTATGTGTGATAACAAATATTCCTGATATTTATTCATTGTGTCTCTCCTCATTTCAACCCACAAATGTATTGAATACAAAAATCAAGCTCTTCTTTTGTCATGCTGTCAACTTTCTTTTCGGAATGAACGACACTATTGCGATACTTACGAAGTTTTTGGAGATAGGGGACAAATTTTTCTGTACGCCTTTCCATATACCCCCAGCCATCGTCTTCTTCATAAGACCCATGTTGCGAACAATATTTTTCAAGCATTTCCGAAAAATCTCCTTCGTAATGATATTTACTTTTTAATACAGCTTCCAACCGCACACATAGCTTTATTGCTACCAATTCGCCATTTCCTTTTGCCAGTTCATTACGGAAAAATTCTTCATTTAACTCTTCGATGATTTTGCCGGCGTTATGACTTTCTTTAAAATCATCAATGACTTGCTTTTTACAAAGTTTAATGTATTCTACGAGTTCATCGATGTTATAAATTGTTTTCGAGTTTCTTCTTTGCGGTAAATTATGAGCCGATACTTGTATCTCTCCAGAAAAACGTTCTTTACTTCTTAATTGAAAATATTTTAAATTGATGTTTTCTTTTTCGTTTTGTCTAAAAAAATCATAGGCAGTACGCCCCCATCCCATAAAGGGTAACTTTCCCTTGTCTGAAAGCCATGATATGATTCTATCTTTTTGCTCGTTCAGCACATAATAGTTTAAATTTTCATCGTTATTATCGGCCGCATACTCAAAGATAAACCGCCAATTATCACTTTCAACAGCTTTCCTTACCTTTCCCAAAATATCATTCAGCAATTCATATTTTGAAACAGGATGCTTTTCCAATGTTTTCTCAATCAAGTCGGCATCATTTACCGCCAAAAGTTCATCTATAACAACAATTCCGTTATGTATAGAGGATTGAATAATTATATCTTGCGCTGAAACAGATTTATCAAGCTTTAATTTCGCCACACGGATTTCATCGTCTGAAACAATTCCACACTTGAATGTCCAATATTTCATTACGTTTCTATTTAGTGCATTCATTCGATCGATCATTTCAAAATCATTTTTTTGAAGAGCCGAATTTAAAGTTTTGTCGAGTATCCTGACCAAACCGTGCCCATTATTGCTATACTTGAAACCAATAAAGAAATAGTTAAAGGCGTAATTGCTTTTGTCGTTAAGATTGTCATAGGCATACTGATTATTTTCTTCTGACAAAGCAAGAAGCCGCCCTAAAAGATCGGTATTTCCGACTTCATAGCAAGCATCGATCAGATAGGGAAACGCATGATACCATACACACTTTCGCCCCCGCTGTTTTCCCAACAAAAAATCGATCGTAGTTTCATTGATTCTTTTATCGGTAGCGATCATCGTGAAAAAGTCATCCGGCAATACGCAGACATACTGATCGTTCCCCTGTCTCTGCCCAAAATGTTCCAATGCACCGACGGGCATCAGCCCCATTATGTCCTCAGGAGAATCAAACTTATAAGAACATATCCGCGGTTTTAACCCAAAGCCTGTTTTATTCAACAGTTCAAGGTGATTTGACAAAAGGCAGAACTTCAAGAAGGTTAAAAGATCGAATACGCCTTTCGCTCTGTCGTCTGCCGCACACAAAGCAGCAAATACGTTCAGGCTTTCATATTGTTTGATATAATCGATGAGGCATTTATTATTCTCATCTGTTTGCGTGTAGTTAATGTCATTCAATAGAGAAATATCATCCGTTTTTGCGCACAACTCAGCTTTTGATATGGTGATAATTTTAGGTTCTGCTTTTTTACCTGTCATAAGATAATCAAGGCTCACATCAAATATATTTGCTAGTTGGGGAAGCATTGTAAATTCAGGATATCCCGCCTCACTTTCCCATTTGCTGATTGTCTTATCGCTGACATTTAAGCGTTCCGCAAGTTCTATCTGCGTCCAGCTTTTTGTTTTGCGCAATTTTGCTATCGTTTTACCAATGCTATGTTCTGCCATAAAATTATCTCCTGTAGTTGATGATTTTATTATAACCGAGACTTCAAAAAAAGTAAACCTACTTATTTTCTACACGAACCGTAGAGTTGAATGTAAGCATTATTGCAAACTCTACGATTAGTAGAATTATATCATAGCATGAAAGAGAAATCAATATCTTATGCTTAAATAAGAAATATCGTTGCATTATATTACTACAAAATTTTGCAAATTTTCTTAAATGGCAGTAAGGCGTGCGCTTGGCTTATATACAAGTCGGCGGCGTAGCTGACGGTGCGGCTGACGCCGCACCGTCAGCCGCTCGCTGCGCTCGCGGGCGTCGAAGCCAATCGTTCGTTCGCGGTTGACTTTCGGGGGAGAGGGTGGTATAATAAACGAACCATAAAGAGTGCGCGAGGGACAGCCCCTGTGACCGCACGGCAACCTGCTTTACGTAAGGTGCCAAAGGCTGATCGATGGGCAAGATGATTTGGCATATCCGAAGCCCGTCGGACGATGGGCTTTTTTCCTGCCTCTTTGTGGAATACGAAACAAAGAGGTATATTTCATGAAAACGATCGACCTGCATTGGCACGACGAGCGCGAACTGTCCCGCATATTGAACGGATTGCGGGCGCTCGGGTACGAGAACGCGGACGGACTGACGCCGAAGTACCGATTTCCCGTCATCGTCGTCGATCTCGAAGGCAGGCGGTTCTTCCGTTCGCACGCGAGCTTCATGGCGGCGGGCATCGCCCGCGGGACGTCCGACCTGCGCGAGTGGGACGAGGTCGCGTACGTCATAAGCGCGCACGTGCGTTCCCGCGAAAGCGTTTGAGCCTGCGCGCGGATAAAGGCGCGGACGTGCGCTTTAAGGCTTTCCGCGCGGCCTCCTGCGGCAATATGTCGCGCGGTCGGCTTGCGGTAGGGCGGAGCGAAAAAGACTGAAGAGCACGGAAAAAGCCCGCGACATCGTGTCGCGGGCTTTCTCCGTTTGCGCGGACCGGCCGCGCTTGTTTTTCGTTGATGACGGACTTTACTTGTCGTTCTCGCCGCCAAGGTGATAGACGCTGATGGCGTCCTTGATGGTCTTTTCCATGGCGAGCTTGCCGTAAGCGTCCACGTCCGCCTTGTTCTTGGGACCGTGGGTGAGGCATCCGGCGCCGCCTATGCAGCCGCCCACGCATGCCATGCCCTCGATGAAGTTGCAGTCCGCCTTGCCCATGTTGGCTTTGAGCAGAGCGACGTTGCACTGTTCGATGCCGTCGCAGGACACGCCCTTGACCTGGAAATCGAGGTTCTGTTCTTTGAGCGCCTCGGCGACCGCGTCGGACAGACCGCCGCAACGCGCGAAGATGCGTCCGAAGTAGGACGCGTTGTCCAGCACGCCTTCGCCCAGCTGGGTGATGTCGATGTCGCGGCTGTCAAAGAGCGCCTGGAGCTCCTCGAACGTGATGACGCTGTCGATGTACGGGCGCACGTGTTCGAGCCGGAACTCCATCTTCTTGGCCGTGCAAGGTCCGATAAAGACGATCTTGCATTCGGGGTCGGTCGACTTGATGTATTTGGCTATGGTCGCGGCGGGGGAGAGGTTGTGCGACACGTTGCCCGCGAGCTTGGGATAGCGTTTCTGCACGAAGCTGACGAACGCGGGGCAGCAGGAGCTGGTCAGGAAGCCCTTTTCGGCGAGCTCCTTGGCCTCGTTGTACGCCACCATGTCCGCGCCGAGAGCGGCCTCCACTGCGTGGTAGAACCCGAGTTTTTCGATGCCCGTTATGACCTGGCCCAGTTTGGCGTAAGTGAACTGGCTGGCGATGCTGGGCGCCACGACGGCATAGACCTTGTACGCGGTGTTGCCGTTCGACTTTTTGAGCATGTCGATGACGTCCAAAATGAAGGACTTGTCGGTGATCGCGCCGAAGGGGCACTGATAGACGCACGCGCCGCAGGAGATGCATTTGTCGTTGAGTATCTTCGCGCTGCCGTCCTCCGCCATGCCTATCGCCTTGATCTTGCATGCGTTCTCGCAGGGACGCTTGCGGTTGGAGATGGCGGTGTAAGGGCAGACCTGCGCGCACTTGCCGCAGTTGATGCACTTCTGCTTGTCGATATGCGCTTTCTGGTGCTCGTCGAACGTTATGGCGTTCTTAGGGCAGACGTCCTCGCAACGGTGGGCCAGACAGCCGCGGCACACGTCGGTGACGTAATAACCGCTGGCGGGGCATTCGTCGCAGGCGATGTCTATGACTTCGATGACGTTGGGATTGTTCTTATCGCCGCCCATGGCGATCTTGACGCGTTCGGCGAGGATGGCCCGTTCCTTGTATACGCAGCAGCGCATGGTCGGGGTCTTGCCGGGTACGATCTCCTTGGGGATATCGAGAACGTGTTCCGTGAGATCGTCGTTCCACGCGTGTCGCGCGACGGAACGGAGCACTTTGTATTTCAAATGCTGGATCTTAGTATCGAATTTTCTCATATTCCTTGTTCCTTGATTCCTTGTTCCGAATTGTTTCTTGTGCTCGCTAATTGTATTCGAGCGTGACGCGTTTGCCCATTTTATCCAGGCACTGCGAAAGCTCTTCTATGAGCCGCATCTTTATATTGAAATTGATGGGCAGGTTGGGGTTCTGGTGCGCGGGGTTGACCGCGCGTCCCACGAAGAACTTCACGTCGGTGGCGTCCTCGAAGAGTATGCGCGCGATACGCGACGCGCCGTCCCGTTTCTGGCTCCACTCCTCATAGGACGAGTTGTCCGCTATGTAGTTCTTGGCGTATTCGAGTACGCGGTTTATGGTTATAACGCCCTCGGTGACGAGGTCCACGCCCTTTATCTCCGCCGTGGGCGGTATCTCGGGGTCGTAGAAATGCAGGTCGGGGACGAGGGGACGGCCGAGGTATTCCGCCGCAAGCGTGGACGTGGTGCCGCCGCACACGACGTGCTTGCCCTCGGTGCCGAAGAACTCTTCCATGACCGAATGCGTTTTCGCGGGGTCGGAGGGCGGGCCTATCATGAGGTTGACGTGCATCCGCTCGCGTATGCGCACGGTGAGCACGGTCGCGTCGTCACCCGGTCTGCCGTCGTACAGCTTGTTGCATTCGTCCAGCAGTATCTTGGTGAGCGTCTTGGCGCTGAAACCCACGTGCGTGAAGGAGCGCATGAACTCGATGATGTCCGCGCGTCTCCAGCCGAAGTTGTATTTCAGCCCGACGCCCGCATGCTCCACTCCGTCGCTCATCGCGATGAAGATGTCGCCCTCTTCCAGTTCCACTTCGGAGCGGTAGATCTTCTTGCCGCCTATCTCCGTCATGACGGTGGGCAGCTCGAGGTTCTCGCCGCCTCGCAGCATGATGACCTTGGGGTTGTCGTATTGTATTATCTCCGCCTTTTTGCCGTCCGACAGGCGAATGATGGTGAACGTGGAGTACGCCACGCCGCGCACGCTGCACACGGGCAGAGTGGCCGCGATGGTCTCCACGGCGTCCACCAGCTTCATGCCGGCGGCTATCATGGTGGAGATTATCTTGCTCGTGAGCGTGGAGAGTATGCTGGCTTTGACGCCGCTCCCCAGACCGTCCGCGAGCACGAGCACCGTCGTCCGTTCGTCCTGATCCACCCGTTCGACGTGGTCGCCGCACAGGTTCTCGCCGACGTGGTTGATGCTCATGTACCCGATGTCCGCGCAGAGTTCAGTGCTGTTCATCGGCTATGGATTCCTTCAGCTTGGTAAGCGCTATCTTGGTCTCCGCGGCGGTCTCGCCGAGCAGGGACGCGATCTCCTGAACGATGCGCATCTGCTTATCCACGACCTTGTCCGCGATCTCCACGGTCTGTCTGCCCAGCTTCTCTTTCTCCACCCGCTCGGTCTCCTCTTCGGTGACGTCGCGGAGTATGGTTATGAGCACGCGGGAGGTCTTGTCGTGTATGATCGTCAGTTCCAGATATCTCTTGTATTCGGGGTAGTAATTCCTTACGCCCCTGACGGGCTTGTGTTCGTCCAGCACCTCGATGAAGGGCAGGGGATCCATCAGCCGCACCACCTGCTCGCCCAGAACGTCGGACGCCGATTTCAGATCGAACATCTCCAGCGCGGCGCGGTTGAGCTGCTGCACTTCCAGATCTTCGTTGACGACGAGTATGCCGTTGGGCGTGTTGCGCAGGATGTTGTCGCTGAACCGCTCCGCCTTTTCCATGAGGTAGGGCAGACACATGCTGATGTCCGCTTTGCCCTGCCACACGGCTATGGCCTTTTCGCGGCAGGTATCGTACCCGCACGAGCCGCAGTTCAGTTCGTCGGCGGGCGAGTTCTTGCCCGTGCGACGGAGTATGTCGCGTATCTCCTCTTCGTTCGGCGTCCGCTTTTCCACGGCGATGTTCGGCCTGTCCTTATGCAGGAACGCGCTGCCGTAATCGGGAACGTCGAAGTCCTTGCGACCCGCGTAGTTCATGACCGCCTGCGTGTGACGCACGGGCGAATTGCGGAACTTCTCCATGATGGGTCCGCCCGTACAGCTGCCCGCGCACGCCGACATCTCGATGAAGCAGTGCGTGAGGTCGCCCGACTCGATGTCCGCCAGCGCCGCTTTGCAGTTCTCCACGCCGTCCACGGTGAGGTACGTGTAGCCGTTGTCCGGCAGATCCATGGTCTTGAGTATGCCGCCCACGACGGGGAAGAGCCGCGCGCGGCTCTCGGGCGTGACGTCCGTGCCGTTCTCCACGACTATGCCCGCGTTCCTGAACATGGCGGCCAGCTCGCGGAAGGTGAGCACCGCGTCCACCGTGCCGTTGTACGCCTCGTCCTTTTTGGACAGGCAGGGCCCGATGAATACGGTGTGCGCACCCGGAAAACGCTCCTTGATGTCCTGACAATGCGCCTGCATGGGCGATACCACGGGCGCGAGGTATTTCATCACGTTCGGGTAGTGCTTGCCTATGAGCAGATTGACGGAATGACAGCAGGAGGTGATGATGACGTCCTGCTTCTTTTCCAGCAGCATCTTTTCGAACTCGCGCTTGACCATCGTCGCACCGCGCGCTGTCTCCTCCACGCCCGCGAAACCCAGTTTTTTGAGCGCGTCGGTGAGCGTGCCTATGCTCGCGCCTTCGAAGTACGCGATGAAAGAGGGCGCGACGGATGCGATGACGGGCGCGGATGCGTCCGCCAGCATGGCGTCCACTATCTCCGTTTCGTCCACCGTTTCCTTGGCGTTCTGCGGACAAACGACGTAGCACTGCCCGCACAGTATGCACTCATCGTAGACTACATATGCGCGGTTTCCGGAAAATCTTATGGACTTGACGGGGCAATGGCGTATGCACTTGTAGCAGTTCTTGCAATCGGATTTCTTCAGTTTGAGAAATTCTGCCATTCGTTACCCCTCCTTGACGGCTCATGCTCCCAGACGGGGAAGCACGTCCTTGTTGAAGAACTCTTCGACGGAATCGGGGGACACGGAGTACACTTTGCCGTCCATTTTGACGTTGACGCCCGTCTGGCACTGTCCCATGCAGAACGTGCCTTCCAGCTCGATCTTGTCTTTGAGTCCGTTTTTGTCCACGAGAGCCTGCAGTCCTTCGACTACCTGTCTGGAACCCTTGAGATGGCAGGAGCTGCCGATGCAGATGGTGATCTTCATTTTTTATCCTTCCTTATCTGTTTTTGCCTGTCGCGACCGGTCACACGCAAAAGCGCGAGCGGGACGAACGGCAATCCGTCGCCTCTTCTCGCGCGAGATGCGCCGCTAAAGGGTGCGTTATTCGTAATCCACGACGTTTACCCAGCTGAGCAGGAACTCCCGCTCTTCGGGCCGTCCTTTGACGGACTGTGCGGCCGCCACGATGGGCAACCACTTCTGCACGTACCGCTTGGGAGTACCGCTCTTTTCGCAATAGCGGTCGAGATAACCGTTTGCGAGGAACATATCGCCGGTAAGGGAGAACAGCAGATAGGTGCGCGCGACGTCCGCGGAGGCGTTGCCCTGCGTGGCGTGCGCCCAGTCTATTATGTAAGGCGTGCCGTCCTTGTCCGAGATGATTATGTTGGAGAGGTTGAAGTCGCCGTGGCAGACCTTGCGGTGCCGAGGCATGCCCTCCAGCGCGGTGTGCAATTCGTACTTGATGTTGGGATCGAGGGTCGTTTCGTTGATCTTGCGATCCATCTTGTCTTTGAGCTTGTTGAGCAGGGGAGCCTGTTTGGAGTGGACGAGCATCTGGAGACCTATGAAACGGTCGATGATGTCCACGCGCTGCTCGGGGCTGTTGTCGTAAAGCTGTTGCATCGTGCTGCCCGAAATATACTCGGTGCGTATCGCCCACTTGCCGTCGATCTTCATGACCTCCAGCAGTTTAGGGATGTTCAGTCCGGTCTCTTCCACTCTTGCCTGGTTGAGCGACTCGTTGAGGATGTCCGCCTTGGAGTAACCGTCGTCAAACATCTTGACGACGGTGTCTCCGTCGCGATAAACCACCTTCGATGGTCTTTCAGCCAGGACCTCATAATCCCGCGTGCTCATCATATTAAATTGACCCCCTTAAGATCGGACGCGATACTCAGACTTCCTCGTGGGTGCCGTAGTATGCGTTGAGATACATCTGTTTAAGCTCGCTCATCAGCGGGTAACGAGGGTTCGCACCCGTGCACTGATCGTCGAAGGCCTGCTCGACCATCGCGTCCAGACGATCGAGGAAGTCCTTCTCGTCGGGGACGTAGTCCTTGATGGTGGGTTTGATGCCCACTCTGGCCTTGAGCTCGTCGATGGCTTTGATGAGGTTCTCCACTTTCTCCTCGTCGGTCTTGCCCTTGATGCCGAGGTAATCGGCGACCTCCGCGTAACGAGCGCGGCAGTGAGGGTGATCGTACTGCGAGAACGTACCCATCTTGGTGGGAACTTCCTTGCTGTTGAAGCGGATGACCTCGTCGATGAGCAGAGCGTTTGCTATGCCGTGAGGCAGGTGATGGAACGCGCCCAGCTTGTGCGCCATGGAGTGGCAGACGCCCAGGAAGGCGTTTGCGAACGCCATACCGGCCATGGTGGCGGCGTTGCCCATCTTCTCGCGGGCGACGGGGTCGTTGGGACCGTTGTCGTAAGCGCGAGGCAGGTATTCGAATATCATCTTGAGAGCGCGGAGCGCGATGCCGTCGGTGTAATCGGTGGCCATGGTGGACGCATACGCCTCGAGAGCGTGCGTCACGGCGTCGATACCCGAAGCGCTCGTCAGACCCTTGGGCGCGGACATCATCATGTCGGCGTCGATTATCGCCATGTTGGGAAGGAGCTCATAGTCGGCAAGAGGATACTTGACGCCCGTGGTCTCGTCGGTAATGACGGCGAAAGGAGTGACTTCCGAACCGGTACCCGCGGAAGTGGGGATGGCCACGAAGAAGGCCTTTTCGCCCATCTTGGGGAAGGTGTAGACACGCTTGCGGATATCGATGAAGCGCATTGCCATGTCGAGGAAGTCAGCCTCGGGATGCTCGTAGAGCACCCACATGATCTTGCCGGCGTCCATTGCGGAGCCGCCGCCGATCGCGATGATGGTGTCGGGCTTGAACTCGGCCATCAGCTTCGTGCCTTCGCGAGCGCAGGCGAGCGTGGGATCGGGAGCGACGTTGGAGAACGTCGTGTGCATGATGCCCATCTCATCGAGCTTCTTCTCGATGGGCTTGGTGTATCCGTTGTTATACAGGAAGCTGTCCGTAACGATGAACGCGCGCTTCTTGCCCATTACGGTGCCGAGCTCGTCGAGAGCGACGGGCAGGCAGCCTTTCTTGAAATATACTTTCTGAGGTGCTCTGAACCACAGCATGTTTTCTCTCCTTTCGGCGACGGTCTTGATATTGAGAAGGTGCTTGACGCCCACGTTTTCGGAAACGCTGTTTCCGCCCCAGCTGCCGCAACCCAGCGTCAGGGAAGGGGTGAGCTTGAAGTTGTACAGGTCGCCGATACCGCCGTGCGAAGAAGGCGTATTGACGAGCACGCGGCAGGTCTTCATTCTGGAATAGAATTCCTTGAGCTTATCCTGCTCGGTGACCGCGTTGAGGTAGATGGAGGAGGTGTGGCCGTAGCCGCCGTCCGCGATGAGGTGCTCTGCCTTGTCGAACGCATCCTTGATGTCCTTGGCCTTGTACATGGCAAGGACGGGGGAGAGCTTCTCGTGAGCGAACTCTTCGGAGATATCCACGCTCTCCACTTCGCCGATGAGGATCTTGGTGCTCTCGGGGACTTCCACGCCCGCGAGCTTGGCTATGGTGTGAGCCTTCTGGCCGACGATCTTGGCGTTGAGCGCGCCGTTGATGATGATGGTCTTTCTGACCTTGTCGAGCTCATCGGGCTTGAGGAAGTAGCAGCCTCTGTAAGCGAACTCCTTCTTGACCGCGTCGTAGACGTTCTTGTGAACGATGACGGACTGCTCGGATGCGCAGATCATGCCGTTATCGAACGTCTTGGAGTGGATGATGGAGCTGACCGCGAGGACGATGTCCGCGCTGTCGTCGATGATCGCGGGGGTGTTGCCCGCGCCCACGCCGAGGGCGGGCTTGCCGCTGGAGTAAGCGGCCTTGACCATGCCGGGACCGCCCGTCGCGAGGATGACGTCCGCTTCCTTCATGAGCATGTTGGTCATCTCGAGGGAAGGGATGTCCACCCAACCGATGATGCCTTCGGGCGCGCCCGCTTCGACGGCTGCTTCCAGCACGATCTTGGCGGCGGCGATGGTGCTCATCTTCGCTCTGGGGTGAGGGGAGATGATGATGCCGTTACGCGTTTTGAGGCATATCAGGGTCTTGAATATGGCGGTGGAAGTGGGGTTGGTCGTGGGGATGACCGCGGCGACCACGCCGAGAGGCTCTGCCACCTTGCGGATACCGAAGGCCTTGTCCTCTTCGATAACGCCGCACGTCTTGGTGTGACGGTATGCATTATAGATATATTCGGCAGCGTAGTTGTTCTTGATCACCTTGTCTTCGACTACGCCCATGCCCGTCTCCTCCACGGCCATCTTGGCAAGGGGGATCCTGGCTTTGTTGGCGGCGATCGCCGCTGCCTTGAAGATCGCATCAACCTGCTCTTGCGTGTAGGTCGCGAATTTACGCTGAGCGGCTCTTACTCTCGCAAGAGTCTCTTCCAGCTTCTCGACGGTATCTACAACGGGATAGGTCTTCTGTTTCATTGCTTTATAAACCTCCGAAAAATAATTGCAATTTTGTCATTTGTGAAGTCACCGACCGAGGAAGGAGCGGGCTATCTCCGTCACTTCCGCGACCGTGTCTTCGATGTCGCCGTGTTCGTCCACGGTGAAGTCGGCGTAACGCTCGTAGTAGGGCGCGCGTTCGGCTATCAGCTCGTCCAGCGTTTCGCCCTCGCGCATGACCACGCCGCGCGTGCGGATGTTCCCCAGGCGAGCGCGCAGATCGTCCGGCTCCACTCTGAGATATATCGTCCGTCCGCCTTCCGCGAGATGCGCCATGCCTTTCTCGCAGAACACCGCGCTGCCGCCCGTGGCTATCACGCAGTTGTCGCGCTCCAGCCTCGCGAGCGTGTCGTCCTCTATCTCGGAAAAACCCGATGGACCGCGTTCCGCGATGATCTCCGCCAGCGTCTTGCCGCGCTCGGTCTGTATGACCAGGTCGGTGTCCGTGAAGTCCATGCCCAGCGCCTTGGCCGCGAGCACGCCCACGGTGGATTTGCCCGCGCCCGGCATCCCTATCAGCACGACGTTCATGCCCGATCACCCGCGCAAGCCCGATCGCCCGCGCTGAGATGCTTGGAGAGCACCGCCAGGGAAGAGGCGAGGTTCTCGTTCTCCACCAGTATGCCGTCCGGCACTTTGAGGATGGTGGGGGCGAAGTTCCATATTGCCGTTATCCCGCAGGCTATCAGCTCGTCCGCCGCCGTCTGCGCGCCGCTCGCCGGTACGGTTATTATGCCCAGCCCGACGTTTTCTTTGCGGCAGACTTCGCCCAGCTCGCTCATGGCGAGCACGGGCTTGCCCCCGATACGGCTCCCGACGGTGGCGGGCTGTATGTCGAACGCCGCCACGATCTCCAGACCGTAGTCCGAGAAACCGCCGTAGGACAGCAACGCCTTGCCCAGATTGCCCGCGCCGATGAGCACCGCGGGAGTGCGGGAATCGCACCCGAGATAGTTCTCAAGCTCCGCGATCAGCTCCTCGGTGACGTATCCCTTCTTGGGTCGGCCACTGCCGCTTACCGACCCCAGGTCCTTGCGTACCTGGACGTCGTTCAGCCCGAGCGCCTCGGCTATCGCAGTCGCCGAAACGTACGTCGCGCCGCTTACCGACTTGAGATAGTGCAGATATACGGGCAGACGTCTCAGCGTCTGTATGGATACGTTCTTGTCAGACATTCTTTGCTCTCCGTACGCGCTTTGCGCGCATCTCCGTTCGCTTCCCACGAACGACTGTATTATAGCATATCCCACCGTCATATGCAAATAGATTGAGGGGTATCGATAAAAATTTATTTATTAAAATACTGTCTTTTTTTAGCACTATCCTGCGGTAAGGCAAGCATATTCTGTTTTTTTCGGCGTTATCTACCATTGGGGGAATAAATTGGCACGATTGGGGAAAAGGTATTGGATTTTGTGCGGAAAAATGATATTATTACAACGTATCGAAGGACGATCCCGATAGACGGAAGATTATTAAAACATCTATGAAATACCATTCCGACGATACTGTGCAAACAGGCTACGGCAATAGCGGCTATCGTTTTGTGTCGGCTACGGGGAAAATTGTGTATGTCGAACGCATTCAAGACGGATAAGTTGCGGTCAGCCGTTTTCTTATCTATGCGGCGCGCCCGACCATATAACGTCTCTTATCATTTGACGGAAATCTTTATCTATGCTTGAACTCCGAAATTTAACTAAAAAATACAGGTCGGGAGGCGGAACGGTCACGGCGCTTGATTCCGTGTCGCTCTGCCTGCCCGATACCGGATTGGTATTCGTGCTGGGAAAGAGCGGTTCGGGGAAGTCCACGATGCTCAATATTTTGGGCGGGCTGGACAGACCGACGTCGGGCGAGCTGATAGTGAACGGCAAGTCTGCGCTTACCTCTGCGGAAATGGACGGATACCGAAACTCTTGCGTGGGGTTCGTGTTTCAGGAATACAACCTGCTGGATGAGTTTTCCGTTGGGCATAACGTCGCGCTCGCTTTGAGGCTGGGCGGCGGCTCGGGCGACGAAAAGGAAGTCGTGAGCCGCGTGCTCGCCGACGTGGAATTGAGCGGCATGGAACGCCGTAAGCCGTTCACGCTTTCCGGCGGGCAGAAACAGCGCATCGCCATCGCGCGCGCACTCGTCAAGGATCCCGAAATAATCCTTGCCGACGAACCAACGGGTGCGTTGGATTCGGAAACGGGCGAACAGATATTGACGTTGCTCAAAAAACTGTCCGCGCGCAGATTGGTGGTGGTCGTATCGCACGACCGCGATTTTGCAGAGCGGTATGCCGACAGGATAATAGAGCTCAAAGACGGGAAAATCGTGAACGACTCGGTCCGGGGTGCGTCCGCAGCATTGTCGTCGGAAACACACGCGGTCGCGTTCAAGCGTTCCCGCCTGCCAGTCGGCGACTCCGTATTTATGGGAGTGAGCAGTCTCGGTCGTCATCCTTTCCGTACGCTGTCCACTGTCTTGGTTTGCATCCTCGCGTTTGCATTGCTGGGAGTGATGATAACGCTCGCCATGTACGACCCCGATTATACCGTGATGTCCGCGATGCGGTCGGGAACGACCCCTTGCGTGGTGTTGCGCCCGCAAGCGCAAATACACAACGATCGGGAGGAAGGACCGAAAACGTTGGAAGAACCCACATATGCCGGCGTGTCAGAGACAGCCGCACTCGGAGCGGAAAATGAGGCGACGGTCGTCGGCGTTTTCGATCTGACCAATCAGCAAGCAGGTTTATTTTCGAGAGGCATAACGATATATGTCGACGATGACGAGCAAGGGTATTTATACGGCTCGGTCGACATGTCGTTCAATAAATTTTACAGCGCTCGTCCGCAAGGCTTCAGCGATTGCGGCGGGGAAGTCTTGGAAAAAGTTTCGCTCGGCCACGTGGGCGAGTATCCCGAGCGTACGTCCGAAGTCGCGATCTCTTCGTATATGTTCGATGTGATAAAGAAATACGGGCTGATAACTCCGGACGGTATAAAGACATATGAGAACGAAGAAGATCTTATAGGAGAGCGTATCCCGCTGGTGTCCGATCCCGAACGTATGCCCACGCTGTATCTGACCGTGACGGGCATATACGATTTCGGAGTTTTTCCGGAGGAATACGAGTCCATGCGCGACCTCGACATGTCCGATCTTTCCACGTCTGACGATGAATATCAGCAATATATCTATGAACGCGTAAGAGGCATGACCGCATATCTTGCCGAAAGCCTGCATCAGATATTTTATGTGTGCGATGATTTTTACGACACGTACGGAGGCATACTGAGCAAATCGGGGTACGATCCGTTCAGCGTGTCGTTCGATATAGACGACGAAGTCATCCGAAACGAGGATGGGGATACGATGTTCTTTACGCACGATACGATGTTTGCGCATGACGTACCCGTGTATTCCTCGGAAACGGGCGAACGTCTTTCCATTGACGTATCAGAAGTGAGTACAACGGATATCTTTTTGTCGGCGGAGCATGTCGTCGGATATGCGGGATCCGCGATTTCATCGGGCATCGCCCCGATCGGGACGGAGGACGCCGTAGCCCGCCTGTCCGAGGCGTTGGCTTCCGGCGCGGACATAGACGAGCCGCTCTCGGATACCGTCAGGCTTTTGGAGTCCTGCGGGGCTTTGCCGAAAACGTTGCAGACGACCGACTTTGACAGGTATTCGGTGCGAGGGATAGCGGACGCGCGTTTCGTGGATATCGACGACGATATCGAGGGCGCATATCCGGTATTCATATACAAAGACGTTATGGGCACGTTGACAGGCGAACTCACGAAACAACTGTCGGGAAAAACGTCCGAATACGAAGTGCCGGACGACGCTCGTTACAACTGGCTGTATATGCCGGTCACCGAGATGACGGAAAAGGCAGCGTACCGCGTGCTCGATATGCGTGAGTTCCGCGGCGACTATGCTTACGAGATACTCAATTCGTATTATGAGGACGCCGTTGCCATAAGCGGATCGATCGAGGATTTCCGCACGATTTTTCTCGTCGCGGGAATAGTGCTCGCCGTACTTGGCGCTCTGCTGATGTTCAACCTGCTGTCCGTGTCCGTTTCGGGCAGGGCAAAAGAGATAGGCATATTGAGAGCGCTGGGTGCTCGCGGACGGAACGTATTCGCCATATTTTTCGCGGAGAGCCTGGTAATCTGTTTGTCGTGTTTTATACTGTCTTCCGTAGTGGCGGGGCTGGTGTGTATGTTATTCGACGGTATGTTCGTATCCGCATTTGCCTCATCGCTGACCTTTTCCGTGCTGGACTTCGGCGTTCCGAGCGTGCTCATCATATTCGGCATATCCATAGTCGTGAGTTTCGCGGCGGTGTTCGTACCCGTGTTTTCCGTCGTGCGCAAAACGCCGGTGGAAGCGATACGCGAAGCCGTATGAAGGATCATTCGTATGTAAGGAGGAAAAAACATATGAAAAAATTCAAGGTGCTTGCGGGCGTCGGCGTGGCGTGCATACTGCTTTCCGTGCTGTTCACGATCATCGCGGCCGCCACTGGCGCGGCGTGGCTGGTCACCGCCGCGGGAATATTGTCGCTCGCGCTGAGCTGCGTCAGCCTGCTCGTCATGTGCTGCATCGGCATCCACGTGGCGGGCATACACGAGAATATGTGTGAACGGAAAGACCGCGACTCTTCCCGCGATGACGACGAGAAGAGCAAGTAAGCTCGGGTGGCGTTTTTGTAAATTTTTATAACAAAAGTGCATATTGACATTTACCTTCCGCGGGGGTATAGTATAAGTGTCGGGAGATGCGTCGCATACCCGACGTACATACAGCACAAGGGGGAAAGCAAATGATCAAGAGCTTCTATTTTCTCAAATTCGCGCATACCGCGTCCAATGACCGTGACGGCGTTCCCGTGGATAAGATATACTCCATCGGATTCTTCTCGGACAAGAAGAAGGCGATGGCGGCGATAGAGGATTACAAAGTCAAGCCCGGTTTCCGCGACTATCCTTCGTCGGGATTCACCATCCAGCGCGAGAGCGCGAGGTTCGACGAGGACGTGGAGAAGTCGGGCGCGGAGCTGTACACGCTCGTGCACGAACAGCCCACGGAGGACGGCTACGTCATCTACCGCGACATCGGCATATATCCAGGCAAGGCGGCGGCGGAGAAGCGCAGGGATCGCCTCGCGCGCGGCAAGGCGTACAAGGACAAGCCGGGCGAGTTCAAGCTGGAACGCTGGGTGGCGGACAAAGAGCTCAAATGGCCGCGCGGTTTCGAGGACTGGGAAGTGGAGGAGCGTCTGATCGACCCTCGCAAACAGCACTGACGCGCTCGTATCCGTTCGATACATATCCCGACGCCTGCCGCTCGGCAAAGCGTCGCGCGAAAACGCAAAAACAACGTGAAAAAAGGCTCATGGCGACATGAGCCTTTTTTATGTGTCGAGTTTTACTTTTACTTATGAAATTTTATTCATTTGTGCGCTCTTATCCTTCCGTCCGTTTTAGTCGGTGGCGAAAGACCGCCGTGAGCGCCCGCCGCCTTATCGTCGACCCGTCGCGTGCGTCGGCATTAGGCCGCACGGACGCCGCCCTTATATATTATAAGACGTGACGGAACGTGGAGAGCGCGGGCATGGCCGCACGGCGGGGTACGCCGCATCGTTTGCGCCCGAGCGGGTCAGACGTTTTCCGCCGCCAGCTCTCCGCCGCGCACGCCCACGGGCTGCGCGCCCGAGCGTCCGCCGTATTTGGCGGCAAGCTCGCGTATGCGTTCGAGGAACAGCACGCACATCTCGTTGTCGGACATCTCTTCCGAGAGTTGGCCGTAATATAGCGGTTCGCCCACGAACGCCTTTTTGAGGTGCGGGGCGTAGTACAGCGGGTATATGGGGACGTCTATGCCCGTTTTGCCCAGATACACCTTGGCGGCGACCACAAAACCCCTGTAAAACTCTTCGGGGATCTCGCGGTAGCCCTCCGAGGAATCCTCGGGGAAGATGATGACGGACACGTCCTCGTCCAGACACCTGACGGTGTAGTTGTACGTCTTTTTGATGCGTACGCCCTTGTAGACGGGTATCAGTCCCGCGTATCTGAACACCATGGGGTAGATGGGGGCGAACAGCGTCGCGCTTATGAAGGAGCGCGGCTTGGAGTAATGCAGCTTTTGGTGGTAGAACACGTGATAGAAGTACTTCCAGCGTTCGCTCAGACTGCCGCCCGTTTCCGCCGCCGACCACGTCATGATGTCGTGGTCTATCTTTCTGAAAGCCGTCGTTATGTTGAAAGGCCCCTTCGCGCCGCAGTGATTGGCCACGAATATCGCCTTGTGCTCGAGCGGAGCGTCCGTTGTGTTGACTATCTCCGCGGGTCTTTTGAATATCCTTACTACGTGCGTTATGACTTTGTCGAAACCTTTATCCTTTTTGCGCACCTTGAATCTCATACACGATCATCCCATGATTATATTACGATAATATTATTCGGATAATACTTAGCTATCGTAAGGCCTTATAATTATACTATAATCTGAAAAAATATGCAACGGAGAAAGGCGGTAAAAAAATTAAGATTTCATGAGAACGGCAAAAATTTTGCTAAAAAAGGTAAAACGAAAACGAGAGGGGAAAGCACGCTTTCCTCTCTCGTTTTCGCGTGCGGAGCTTACTGTCCGCTTATCTCTTCGTTGTAGTCCACGAGATCGTCTATGCACTCGCGGCCTCTCGCCAGCGCGGTGACGCCCGTTCTGGCAAGCTCGAGTATGCCGTAAGGCCGCATGAGCTCGATGAAAGAATCGATCTTGTTGCTCTCGCCCGTCATTTCCAGTATGGCGGAAGTGGGCGCGATGTCGATGACCTTGACTTTCATCATGTTCGCGGTGCTCTCCAGCTCGGGGCGTTTCTCGGGTTCGAGATTGACCTTGATGAGCAGCAGCTCGCGCTTGACGCTCTCTTCGGGGCGGAATATCTTGGTCTTGTGGCAGTCGACGCACTTGTCGAGCTGACGCACTATCTGGTTTATCTCGTCGTTCGTTCCCAGCGCGACGATGGTCATGCGGGACATGGCGGGGTTGTGGGTCTTGCACACGGAGAGCGATTCGATGTTGTAGCCTCTGCGCGCGAACAGTCCGCTTATGCGGGTGAGTACGCCCGATTTGTTGGAAACGAGCGCGGTGATGATATGCTTGTTTTCCATCGTGATTTCCTCCTTAGAGCTGCGGCTTGACGGTGATTATGGCGTCGCCGTTCTTTCCGGGCGGGATCATGGGCAGGACGAACTCGTCCTTGTCGATGATGCAGTCCACGATCTTGACGCCCTTGGTCGCGAACGCTTTTGCGACCGTCTTTTCGATGTCCTCGTTCCTGTCCACCTTGAAGCCCGTCGCGCCCAGCGCGTCCGCGAGCTTCATGAAGTCGGTGGGGTAGTTGATGTCGGTGGAGGAGTAATGCTTGTGATAGAACAGCGTCTGCCACTGTCTGACCATGCCCAGCGTGTGGTTGTCCATGATGAACACGGTGATGTCCAGCCCGAGCTTTGCGGCGGTGACTATCTCGTTGAAGTTCATGTGGAAGGAGCCGTCGCCCGTGAACAGCACGGTCTGCTTGCCGCTGCCCATGCACGCGCCTATGGCCGCGCCCATGCCGTAGCCCATGGTGCCCAGGCCGCCGCTCGTGATGAGCTTGCGGGGCGCGTTGAAGTCGTAGGTCTGCGCGACCCACATCTGGTGCTGGCCGACGTCCGTCACCACCACCTTGTCGGGATCGCCCGCCGCTTCCACCGCTTTGATCACGCGGCGGGGGCAGAGCTTGCCGTCCGAGCCGAGCAGAAGATCGGCTTCGGCGCGCTCGCGGCGATGCTCGATCCAGCTGCCGTCCGTCTGTTTCTTGAGACGGGGGAGCATGGCGCGCAGCGCCAGCTTGGCGTCCGCCATGACGGCCACGTCCGGCTTGACGTTCTTGCCGAGCTCGGCGAGGTCGATGTCTATGTGTACTATCTTTGCCTGTTTGCAGAAGTTCTTGCGGTCGCCCGCCACGCGGTCGTCGAAACGGCAGCCTATGGCGATGATGAGGTCGGCCTCTTCCAGCGCCTCGGCGACGTTGGCCTTACCGTGCATGCCTATCATGCCCATGAAGTTGGGGTGAGAGGCGGGGAAGCATCCCAGACCCATCATGGAGCACGCCACGGGTATGTCCATCTTTTCGCTGACTTCCACCAGCTCTTCGCTCGCGCCCGAGATGACGCAGCCGCCGCCCACGTACATCACGGGGCGCTTTGCGGCGTTGATGAGCTCGACGGCGCGGTCGACGTACTCCGACTCGTGGAAATAGGGCTTGATCTGGCGGGGCGCGGCCGGCTCATACTCGGTCACGGCCTGCTGTATGTCCTTGGGCACGTCCACGAGCACGGGGCCGGGGCGGCCGGACGCGGCGATGAAGAACGCCTCGCGCAGCGTTTCCGCCAGGCGGGTGACGTCCTTGACCATGTAGTTGTGCTTGGTGACGGGCATGGTCACGCCCGTGATATCCACTTCCTGGAAGGAGTCGCGGCCCAGCGATCCGGTGCCGACGTTGCCCGTGATGGCGACCATGGGCACGCTGTCCATGAACGCCGTCGCGATCCCCGTGACGAGGTTGGTCGCGCCCGGGCCGGAGGTCGCGATGACGACGCCCGTCTTGCCCGTGGCGCGGGCGTAGCCGTCCGCGGCGTGGGACGCGCCCTGTTCGTGGCAGGTGAGGATCTGCGTCACCTTATCTTTTTCTTCATAAAGCGCGTCGAACACGTCCAGGATGGACCCGCCGGGATATCCGAACACGGTGTCCACGCCCTGTTCTTCAATGCACTTGACGATGATCTGTGAACCTTTGAGTTTCATAACCTTTTATCCCTTGAGCTTGCTTATTTGGTCAATTATACACCATGCGCCCCCTTTTGTCAAGTGGTGCCGCGGTATGCCCGGCCTTGCCGCGCCTGCGTTTCTGAACATTTTCGGGCGTGGAAAAAGCCCGTGCCCGAACGGCGGGCAGGGCTTTCCGACGTGTCGATATGAGTCCGCGTCGCGTCACGGCAACATCCAGCCGAACGTGTTGGTCGTGATGACGATGACGAGGCAGTAGATGAGTATGGACAGCGTATCCATGATGGTGGATATGACGGGCGCGCTCATCAGAGCGGGGTCGACGTGCAGTTTCTTGGCTATCAGCGGGAGCAGGGAGCCGAGCAGCTGCGCGATGACGATTATCGCGATGAGCGACACGCCGCTTATGAGCGACACCTGAAGGAGCGCGACGTGGTAGTCGGCGTATTCGGGCACCCACCAGTACATCAGTATGATGCGCACGGTGTTTGCCACCGCCAGCACTATCGAGCACAACAGCGCGACGCGCACTTCCTTGAAGCCTACTTTCACGAAGTCCTTGGGCGCGACCTGGTCGAGCGCCAGCGCGCGTATGACGGTGGTGGAGGCCTGCGAACCGCAGTTGCCCGCCGTACCCATCAGCAGGGGGGTGAAGGAGTAGAGGAAGGTGGACATGACGTTGCCGAACGAGTTGATGACCTGTCCGGACAGCGTGGCGGAGATCATGAGGAAGAGCAGCCAGAGTATGCGGCTGCGCGCCAGCGTGCGCACGGGGGTCTTGAGGTACGCGTCCTCGATGGGCGCCATTGCGGCCATGCGGGAGAAGTCCTCTTCCGTTTCCTCTTCGATTATGTCCACTATATCGTCGACGGTGACGATACCCACCAGCCTGTTCTCGCTGTCGCAGACGGGCATGGCGATGAAGTCGTATTTCTTGAACAGTCGCGCGACCTCTTCCTGGTCGGTGTTGGTCCGCACGATTATGACGTTCTCCTCCATGAGGTCGCCCACCTTTTCGGCGGGGTCGGAGAGCAGCAGTTTACGCAGCGTGACGATGCCCAGCAGCTTGCGTTCGGCGTCCAGCACGAAGCAGTTGTTGATGGTCTCGCTGTCGATGCCCGTTTTCCTTATGGCGGCGATGGCCTGCTCGACGGTGTAGTACTCCTTGAGGTCGACGAACTCCACCGTCATGATGCTGCCCGCGCTGTCGTCTTTGTACTGCAACAGGTGGTTGACGGCGGCGCGCGTTTCGGGCTTGGTCTTGGCGAGCAGGCGCTTGACGACCATGGAGGGCATCTCTTCGAGCAGGTCGGCGGCATCGTCGGCGTAGAGGTCGTCTATCAGACGTCCCGCCTCGGTATCGCTCATCAGCTTGATGAGGTCCTGACTGACCTCGGAAGGCAGGTAGACGAACACGTCCGTGGCCATGTCCTTGGGCAGTATGCGGAATATCTTGAGCAGGTCCTCCGTCTTGAAGTCGTCGAGTATGGACGCGATGTCGACGGGGTTCAGCTCGACCAGCACCGATTTGAGCAGGGCGAGCTGCTTGCTGGTCATGAGGTACTCGATGGACTCCTCGATTATCTGCTTGGCCTGACCGCTGTCGTGCGCGAGCATCTGCTGCACGACGAAGGAGGGCAGGTCGATGACCGCCTCCGCGGGGTCCTTGGAGAACAGCTGCACGACCACGCGCGCGGTGTCCGTGCGGTTCATCTCGCGCAGGAAATTGTCTTCGGGGTCGTCGCCCGCCGATCGTATCAGCTCGACGGCGCGCGCGTCGTCCAGCGTGAGTATGGCGTCGGCGCGGTACTCGGAGGGCATCTCGCACAGCACGGCGTTCAGCTTTTCCACGGAAAAAGAGGAAAGCAGCTCGCCTGCGCTTTCCTTATCGTCCTCGTCCAGCATGGCCGTTATGCGTGCCGCCTCTTTGGCGGCGTCTGCCACGGGCAGAGCGGTATCGATGATGTCTTTCTCTTCTGCCATAGCCGCCTCCGTAAACAAGTCCTTTGTTGTCATTATACACCGCCCGAAAGTATTTTGCAACCCTTTGCCGCGCAAAAACCGCCGAGCGCGCCGTGATTTTTCGCGGCGGCGGAGCAAAGCCGTATATATTAATAAAAGTAAAGGGCGCAAAACATTTGATTTTTTGCCGCGGGGTGTAGTATACTTCAAAAGTGAACGACGATACGACAACGGAAAAGGCGGAGCTTCTGCGCTACATGACGCGCATCCGCCGCGACCTGCACGCCATGCCCGAGCTTTCCAGCGAGGAGTACCGCACGAGCGAGTACATAGCCGAGCGTCTGGACGAGCTGGGCCTGTCCTACCGCAAAGCCCACACCGGACTGATCGCGGACATAAAGGGCAGGGAAGGCAGGGCCACCGTGGCGTTCCGCGCGGATTTCGACGCGCTCCCCGTCACCGAGCGCACGGGTCTGCCCTTCGCTGCCACCTGCGGCAGGATGCACGCCTGCGGGCACGACGGGCACACCGCCATGCTCCTGGGCGCGGCAAAGTACCTTTCCTGCCACGCCCCGCGCAACAACGTCCGACTGGTGTTCCAGTTCGGCGAGGAGGGGGACGGCGGCGCCGTGACCATGATAGAGGGCGGCGCGCTGGAAGACGTGGACGCGATATTCGCGTTCCACCTCTGCCCGGAGCTGGAAAAGGGCCGCGTCGGGACGAACCGCGCCACGCTGTTTGCGGGTGTCGCGGAGTTCGACGTGGCGTTCGAGGGCGTCAGCTCGCACTGCGCCGTGCGCGAAGAGGGCATGGACGCGCTCGCCGCGGGAGTGTACGTCGCGTCCCGTATGGAGCGTTGCGTCACGGGCAGGCCGAACACACTGCTGCACGTCGGCAAGATGACGGGCGGCAGCGCGCGCAACATAGTCGCGAGGGACGCGCGCCTGGAATGCTCGTTCAGGTTCTTCTCCGAGTCCGATCGCGATCCCGTGCTGGACGGAGTGCGCGAGCTGGTCGACGAGGCGGACAGGACTTTCGGCACGCGCGGCGAGACCGTCGTGCGGTCGGTGTATCCGCCCCTCGTGAACGATCCCCGCGCGGTGGACGTGCTGGAAAGCGTGACGCCGCTCACCGAGATGCCGGGCAGGTATACCGCAGAGGATTTCGCGTTCTATCTCCGCAAGGTCCCCGGCGCGATGGCATGGCTGGGCATACGCGACGCTCTCCATACCTCGCCCCTTCACAGCGACACTTTCGATTTCGACGAAAACGTGCTATCGGTCGGCACGGATATATTCATCAGACTGGCCGAAACACAGGAGCTTCCCAAATGGCAGAAGAAGTAAAAAAGAATGATAACGGCGTGGGCGGCACGCTCCGCCGACTGGACGATCTGTCGGTCACGGCCCTTCCGGGCAGCAAGTGGCAGTCCTTCAAGAATACCTTCGGCATACGCCTGACGCGCGTCATCGCAGCCAGCTTTTTCTGTCTGCTGTTCTGCTCGCCCGCGATAGTGTGGATCGTGATGTTCGGCATGTACTTCGTCCAGGGCGTGGGTTCGAGCCTGCCTTTCGGCATACACGACGGGCTGGGATACATCGGACCGGACGTGCTGGCGGACGGCCTGAACAGCGCTTTCATCCAAGGCAACATAAAGTATTACGAATACGCGGTCATGCAGTACTCCGTGCTCATCCCGCTCATCATGATAGGCGCGCTGGGCGTGGGCGGACTGGCTTACGTCGCGCGCATGGCGATGTACGGTGAAGAGTTCGGCGTCATCCGCACCTTCTTCTCGGGCGTGGCCAAGACGTGGAGATACTCGCTCATAGGCGGCGCGCTCATAGGCGGCGGCCTGTTGCTCGTGATGTTCTGCTTCTACGCGTTCGACGCGGCCGCGTTCGGCGGTCCCGTCAATCTGGGCGCGAAGATAGTCACCATCATACTCTCCATACTGCTGCTCGTCATACTGTCGATATACTCGTTCTATCTCGTGACGATGGCGTGCAACTACAAGACGAGATTCTTCCACACGCTGCGCGACGCCTGGGCGTTCACGTTCATGCGCCTGCCCGTCAACCTGCTGGGCTGCGTGTTCGTCGCCATCATCGTGGGCGCGTCCATCGGCCTGATCGCGGGACTCGGACAGTCTTTCGCCGTCATCGTGTGGGCGTTGCTGTTCTTCTTTGGGTTCTACGCCGTGACGGGCATCTTCACGGTGTTCGCGCACGCGTCCTTCGACAAGATGGTCACCGAGGGGCTGTTGGACAGAGAGAACCGCGCGGCGGCGAGAGAGGCTTATGCGGCCATCCGCGCCAAGAAGGCCGCCGGGCTCGTTCCCGCAAAGAAGAAGCAGGAACCCGCGAAGTTCGTCAACCCCAAGAAGAAAAAGAAGAGCGAGAGCACGGATAAGGCGACCGTCCACGAGAACATGACGCCTTCTCCCGCGCCCGCTGCCAAGAAGATCAAGGGCGGTTATACCGCCGCCGACCTCGAGCGGCTGGAAGCCGACAGGGCAAAGGTGAAAGCGGAAGCGGAGAACAACGCATCCTCGGACGATATCGAAGACATGTCGGTCTATGAGGACGACGGAGAATAATGGCGGAGATCATACAATTCAAACAAAGCGAAGACTACTATATAGAGCAGTCTGTGTCATGGAGCGGAAGGGGCGATCATTTCAAATCGCTCCTTTACGCGCGTTCGGCCAATGAAAGCGGCAGTCTGCGCTCGCACATGCGCCTCGCGCAGGCGCTTTACGAGAGCGGCAACTTCGAGCGTTCGGCGGAGTCCTACCTCAGCCTTTACGCGGGCGGACTGCGCTCGGGCGAGCTGTACGCGGGCATCATAAAGAGCCTTGCGGCGATGTCCAGGTTCCGTTCCGCCGCGTTCTTCGTCAAGGAGGCGCGGGACTGCGGCGCGCTGGAAAACATGCCGTCGGGCGACGTGCTCTCGCGCGGCGAGTTCAATCGCGCTCTGGCGGACATAATTCGCAAGTACCGCGACGCTTCCCAGCCCAGCGCCTTCGCGCGCACGCTGTACATCGTGTCGCGGGGGGACGTGTCCGCCGACGACACATTCATTTACGACCTCTATCTCTCGGAGGGCGACAACGCCGCGACGGACGCGCTGTTCCGTTCGGCGAGCGTGCTCACAAAAGACAAGCTCAACCGCCCGCTCGCGCAGAAACTGCTGTCGGCGTGCGACGAAACGCTCTCGTCGGGCGAACCGCGCCAGGACGTGCTCGCCGCCAAGATAATCGCGCTCGTCAGCCTGGACAGGTTGGAGGAGGCGGACGCCGTGGCGGACGACCTGCTCGCCATGGAACTGCCCGAGAGCGACCTCGACATGCTCAAATGCGGCATAGCCATGCTGGAGCTGGGGTATTACGAAGGCGCGCTGGACTATCTCGAAGAACTCACCAACGAAGTGTTCGACGAAACGCTGTTGTCCGTCACCGCTCTCGCCGAGCTGGCGGCGGGGGACGCCGCGCGCGCCAGGGAGATGTTCTCCGAGGTGCTCATCATAGACCCCCGCAACGTCGCCGCGACGTATTGGTGCGGCAGACTCGCGGAACCGGGACCGGTGGAGCGTCCCTCTTCCGTGGATAAGATACTTCCCGACGATGAGCGTTCCCGCCTGCGCAGCGAACTGCTCGACCTCATCGAGGACGCGGGCGTGACGAGCGCGCGTCTGCACGGCAAAGGCGAGATGGGGTATCTGCGCGACTACGCCATGAGCGAGCTCTGCGGCAAGGACCGCGCGTTCGCGGCGGCGCTCGCGTCCGACCTGGCGAGCCGCGGGCTGTTCCGTTCGGTCGTGAACAAGTACCTGCTCATGCCCGAGGGCAACCTCTCCGTCAAACGCGCCGCCATAGCCGAGCTGTTCGCGCTGGACGGCAAGACCCCCGTGACCGTGTTCCTTTTCGGTATGCGCAGGGTGAGCGCCACGCTCGACCTGGGCAGGCTGGGCTGTTTCGGCGACACCGCCCGTGTCTATGCGGAGCTTGCGGCGGCTTACGCCGTATACGGCGACGGAAGAACGGCGGACGACTTATTCGTACATATGTATCCGCTCGTCGCGGGACTGAACATAAACGGGCGGGAGAGCGCCGCGTCCGTCGCGGCCGCGATGGCGCTGGCGGACGGCCTGTTCTCCATGACCACCGTGCGCGAAGCCGCCAACATGTTCGGCGTGCGCTCCACGGACGACATAAGCTCGTACCGCGACCTGATCGCCGATACCTATCCCGAGTACAAGCGCTCGGGAAGAGGCAGGAAGAAAAAAGGATGAATCTGGAAACGATATTCGAAAAATATCTGCGGGCATACGTGCTCGCTCACCGCGGCGCGCTCGCGGGAGGGCTGGAAGAGGCGCTCCCGGGCATCTACGACGAGTGGAAGCGCACCCCGTCGGACGACCTGGGCGGCAAAACGCCCGAGGAGTACGCGGCGGGGCTGGACGTGCGCGAGCTGACGGAATGCGCGCTCGCCAACGTCAGGCGGGGCGGCGAACCGTCCCCCGTGGCCGCCGACAGGCTGGTGGAAATGCCGGGCGCGGCCGCAGCGCTGGAGCGCGTGCTGAGCGACGACGGCGAGGACGAGCGCGTGCGCGAGGCCGCCGCCGACCTGCTCGTCAGGGCGGACGCGCTGCCCGTGGCGACGTGCGTAGACGCGGTGTTCGATCCCGACACTCCCGCAGGACTGCGCGAATCGCTCGTGGAAAAACTCAAATACGAAAAGGGCGTGGCGGACGTGCTGCTCGAGCGGCTGTCCGACGCGGAAGGGGATTCGAGGCTCATACTCGCCGAACTGCTGGCGTCCTCGGGCGTGCGGGACGACCGCATATACGACATGCTGGTGTCGATGCTCGGCGAGCCCGGGCTTTTGCCGTTCGCCTGCCGTCTGCTGTCGGCGTACGGCGACGAGCGCGCGATAGAGCCGCTCGTGGAAGCCTCGCATACGTGCGACTACGCCGACTACACCGACCTGCGTTGCGCGGTGGAGGAGCTGGGCGGGGACATGCCGCTCCGTTTCAATTGGGACAACGACCCCACGTATCGGCGCATAAAGGGCAAATAGAGGTGCGAAATGGAATATAAACGTCTGACGCTGGCGGATATCAAAAACAACGACGAGGTAAAGGCGCTGGTCAAGCGGCAGTCCGACTACCTCGAAGTGATGGGATACACCGAGCACGGTCTGCGGCACATCGGTTACGTGTCGCGCACGACCGCCAACATCCTCGCCGAAACGGGCGCGGACGCGCGCACGATCGAGCTGGGCGAGATAGCGGGCTGGTTGCACGACATGGGCAACACGCTCAGCCGCAAGTACCACGGACTTACGGGCGGACTGCTGGCGTACAACGTGCTCATCCGCGCGGGCATGGACCCCGAGGAAGCCGCACTCATCGCGAATGCCATAGGCAATCACGAGGAGAACGTGGGCGTGGCGACCACCGCGCTCGCGGCGGCGTTGCAGCTCGCGGACAAGTCGGACGCGCACCGCTCCCGCATCAACAAGACCAACTACGACGAGCACGACATACACGACCGCGTCAACATGTCCATCAAGAAAAACTACCTCGTGGTGGACACGGCCAAACAGGTGATACGACTCGTCATAATCATGAGCGCGACCAGCGCGCCCATGGAATACCTTCAGATATATCTGCCGCGCATGGTGATGTGCGAAAAGGCCGCGACCTTCCTGGGCTACACGTTCGAGCTGGTCATCAACGGCGTGCTCATCAACCATCACAAAAAGCCCTCGGGTACGGCTATCAAGCTGCGTTCTTCGGAAAAGGAGCTTTCCGCTTACCGCGAGGATCCCGACGACGTGGACGTCCGCGACGGCGAATAAGGAGAAAACATGAAAGTAAGAACGAGATTCGCGCCCTCTCCGACGGGCTATCTTCACATCGGCGGAATGCGTACCGCGCTCTACGCCTATCTGTTCGCCAAGCAGAACGGCGGCGATTTCATACTGCGTCTGGAGGACACCGACCGCGAACGTCTGGTGGACGACGCCGCCAAGATAATATACGACTCCATGAAAGAGGCGGGGCTGGTATACGACGAAGGCCCGGACGTGGGCGGACCCTGCGGCCCGTACGTGCAGTCCGAGCGCCGCGCGATATACGCCGAGTACGCCGAAAAGCTGCTCGAGAGCGGGGACGCGTATTACTGCTTCTGCACGAAAGAGCGTCTGGAAGAGATGCACGCGGCGGGCGCGACCAAGTACGACAAGCGTTGCCTGAGCATACCTCTCGAAGAGGCGAGGAAGCGCGTGGCGGCGGGCGAGCCTTACGTCATACGCCAGAACGTCCCCACCGAGGGCGAGTACACATTCCGCGACCTGGTGTTCGGCGAGGTCACCGTGCCTTACGCCGACCTTGAGGACAACGTGCTCATCAAGAGCGACGGCCTGCCCACGTACAACTTCGCAAACGTCATCGACGACCACCTCATGGGCATCACGCACGTCATACGCGGCGTGGAGTATCTGTCGTCCACGCCCAAATACGACCTGCTCTATCGTGCGCTCGGCTGGGAGCCGCCCGCGTACATCCACCTTCAGCCCATCATGCGCGACGCCCGCCACAAGCTCAGCAAGCGTTACGGCGCGGCGAGCTACAAGGACTTCATAAACAAGGGCTATCTCAAAGACGCCATCGTCAACTACATCGCGTTGCTCGGCTGGAGCCCCAAGGATGACACGGAAAAGTTCGACATGGACTACATGATAAAGAACTTCTCGCTGTCCGGGCTGTCCAAGTCGCCTTCCATATTCGACGAGGCCAAACTGCGCTGGCTCAACGGCCTTTACATCAAAGACCTTGACGAAGAAGCGTTCTTCGAGCACGCGCGCCCCTTCATGGAGCAGGTGGATTATCTCAAAGGCTATGACCTGAGATACCTCGCGTCGCTGCTCCATTCGCGTTGCGAATCCTTCGCGGACGTCGGCCCGACCGAGTGTTTCAAGGACTACCGCACGGACACCGACCTCAGCGTGAACCTGACGGAGTTCCTGCGCTCTTACGACCTCGATCCCGCGATGTTCACGCATGCCAAGAACAAGACGACCCCCGACACCGCCCGCGACATGCTGCCCGACCTGATAAAGATAACGGACGAGCAGTGGGGCGAGGGACTGTACCCCGCGCTGGAAAAGTACGCCGCCGACAAGGGCGTGAAGAAAGGCGCGGTGCTGTGGATATACCGTATAGCGCTCACCGCTTCGCCCGTCACCCCGGGCGGCGCGACGGAGATGGCAGTGCTCCTCGGCAAGGATCGCGCCATCGAGCGTCTGAAAGCGGCATATGAAAAAGTGAATGGATAACAATAACAAAAAAAAGGAAGCTTTGGGAGCTTCCTTTTTTTTGTAAAGTGATTGGGACGGCATATAGCACATGATCCGGCGGGCTACGCTCTCGCTCGTGTACCGTTTTTGTACACGTCGCTCGACTGTTGCCCGTCATATAAGCACTCTATGCCGTCCGCGCACGCGAGGCAAATAAAGTGGATTTTAAAATAATTTTTGCGAAATGTATAAGCCGTCCGCGCAGGCGTGGCAAATAAAGTGGATCTGAAAATAACTTTTTGATTGTCGCTTAATGCCGTGCGCGGGGCCATGGGGGAATATGGTGAACGGATATTAATGAACGGGCTTTCGCGCTATTCCTCGTACGGCTGAACGAGCGCGAGGATGTCGTCTATCAGCTTTTCGGCGGCGTCTCTGCCGCCGTACAGGGCACCGTCGGCGGACGTGCCGTCGGTGCTCGTCGAGCGCATCGAACTTATGTCGCCGGCGTCGCCCACGTAAAACGATACGTGTGTTTTTCCGTCAGCCACGGCGGAGATATTTATCATGCGCCCGCTGTCCTCGGCGGGCGGGAATCCTATGCGATAGCGCACGTCGCTTATCGCTGCCGCGAGCTTTTCCGCGGCTTCGCCGTCCGCGGGCAAGCGGTATTTCTTGCTCACGGGCGTTCCGTTCTCCTCCAGGTAATTGTACACGATCGTAACATCTCCCGTGAATCGTTCGTCCTCTTTGAGCAGCCCTACGGGTCTGGGCAGCAGGAACACGAGCAGCAGCACGGCTATGATTACCGCTATCGTTACGGGAATAGCTATTTTAAGTATTTTTTTCATGTCCGATCCGCCTTTCTCGATCCGTTCCGTGACGCCTTTACGCGTCAGTCTGCGCGCGTTCGTCTTCATCATCGGTCGGATCGTTCTGTGGTTTAAGCATATCGTATGCCCGCCGCAAAATCAAGCATAAGTTGTTTCGCAATTGTAAACAATTTGTAAAATTTTTCGACGCCCTGTTTGTCCGCGTTTTGTTATGACTTTGCGTATGACAAAAACTCTCCGTCGGTGATCGACGGAGAGTGCCGCGTGATGCGCTAACATTGTTTTTTTGTCTTGCGCGCTCCCGAAGTTCGGGAGCGCGTTTTATATTCTTTATCCCGCCGTCCGCACGGACCGCACGGTGTCGGCGCGGTACGCGATCGGACGTATTCCGACTGTCACGCTTTTTTCCGTTCGAACCGCACGAACATGTACGATACGATCACGCCGACTATGAACAGTACGATGCCGGGGATGAGGTCGGGGAGCATGGATGCGCCCGCCGCCCAGCTCGAATACACCGCGGTTATCTCGGGGTTGAAGAACATCGTCGCGATCGAGCCGAGCGACAGCCCCGCGACGGTGAAGAAGGTGGGCGCGCGCAGCCCTTTCATGAGCGCGGACATGCCCTTGGACAGCAGGAACAGCCCCGCGAGGAAGCCCACGCCGAAGCAGACGTAGACGAGGAAAACGAGGGGATTGGACTGCCAGTAGCTAAGACTGACCGACTCCATGAGCGGGGTGAAGTACCCGAACATCATAAGGAGCGCGGTGGCGCTGAGACCGGGGACTATCTGCGTGAGCGCGACGAGCGCGCCCAGCAGCGCGAACAGCAAGAAGTGCCAAACGGTCAGGCCTTCCAGCGACCGCGCGCCCTCGGTGAGGAAGAGGGACACCAGCGTCATGGCGACGGGTATCGCCAGCCCGGCGATGAAGAGCAGCACGCGCACGGGCGTTATGCGTTCGCCCTTTACCTGATCGGTGACTGAGGGGAACGCGCCCAGCATCAGCCCCGCGAACAGCGCGACGATGGCGAAGGGCAGCAGCGAGAGCAACGCGCGTACGCCGAAAAAGCCCGCCACGAAGCCGATGACGCCCCCGATGACGACGGGCAGAAGAAACTTGACGCATGTGCCGAAACGCTTGAAGATGTTGCCGACCGCGTACAGCAGTTTTTCGTAGAGTCGGAAGATTATGGCGACTGCCGAACCGCTCACGCCGGGGACGATGACGGCCAGCCCGATGAACAGCCCGAGCACTCCGCCGCGCGCGACCTCTTTCTTATTCGCGTAGGTCAGGGATATCTCTTCCGCGTCATCGCGTTCGGAGACTTCCTCCTTCCGATCGTTGTCCTTTTCCATTCGGTCACCTCTTTCCGTATATTGTATATCATAACACCGCTCCATTGCAAGCGTTTTGAGGGGACCCCGCGCGTTCGGCGGCGCGATAAATGACGTCCAGCACGGCATCGGTGCCGTCGAAGGGATACCTGGACATGGCGGCGATGAGGTCGGGCGCGGCGCGCTCCAGGCGTCGCAGGACGGGGAGCAATCCGCCGTCCAGCTCGCTTTGATCGAGTTCCAGCGCCAGCCCGCGACCCGAGAAGAACGCGGCGTTCTCCACCTGATCGCCCCGGCTCGCGCCCTTGGGCAGCGGTACTATGAGCATGGGTACGCCCAGCGCGCCCAGCTCGAACAGCGTGTTGCCGCCCGCGCGGGTGAGCGCGAGATCGGCGGCGGCGAAGTAATCGGCCACCGACGTGGTGAAGCCCACGGGCGCGTACCCCGCGCGCGGCCGAAGCGCCTTGCCGCGCCCGCAGAGGTGGATGACGTCGTAACGCTCGGTCAGGGCGTCCGCATTCCGTTCCACCGCGCGCGCGATCGCCTCCGCGCCTAGACTCCCGCCCGTGACGAGCAGCACTTTCTTCTTGCCCGAGAATCCGCAAGCGGCGAGCGCGCGTTTCCTGTCGCCCGCGTACAGCCCCGCGCGCAGCGGGCTGCCCGTGCGCAGAACGTCCTTGCCGCCCGCGCGCGGCAGGGGGAAGGAGGAGCATATGGCGACCGCGCGTCTTGCGCTCAGGCGGTTGGCCAGCCCCAGCGACGTGTCGCTCTCGTGGATGACGAGCGGCACGCGCTTGCAGGCGAGCGCGAGGGGCAGGGCGACGTACCCGCCTTTGGAGAACACGACGTCCGGGCGTATCTCGTCCAGCAGCCGCCGCGCGTTCTTCACGGCACGCATGAGCGCGAAGGGCACGCCGAGATTGCGGAACACCTTGCCGCGTTCCAGCCGAGGCCCGCCCAGAGCGTGGTATATCATGCCCGTGCCTTCGGCGAGCTCCCGCTCGACGCCCGCGCCGCGCCCCGCGAAATGCACTTCGTCGAACCGCTTGCGCAGTTCGGGCAACAGCGCCAGCAGGGGCGTGAAATGTCCCGCGGTGCCGCCGCCCGTAAGAATTATACTTTTCATATTGACTAACTTCCTCCGTCGTGGTATTATATATTAAGGGACGGGCGTCGTTATTCGCGACCCGCGTATGATTGTTCCCATGAACGCGGCGATATAACCGCTCCCGCCCCAAAATACACACAAGAGGTATCAAATGGGGGATAAAAAATACTTGCTTGCGGTGGACGAAGGCACGACGAGCTGTCGCGCCGTATTGTTCTCGCTGTTCGACATGCGCGCTCTCGCGTCGTTTTCCGAGCCGATAGCGTCGGAGTACCCGCGCGGCGGCTGGGTGGAGCAGAACGCCAACGACATCTATCTCAGACAGTCGCTGTGCATACGCAGGATCTTCGAGTCGTCCGACTTCTCGCCGCACGAGATCGCCGCGGTGGGCATCACCAACCAGCGCGAGTCGGTGGTCATCTGGGACCGCGAAACGGGCAGAGCGCTCGCGCCCTGCGTGGGCTGGCAATGCCGCCGCACGGCGGACGAGTGCGCGCGTCTGCGCGCCGTTCCAGGTCTGGCGGACAAGATAAAGCGCAAGACGGGGCTGGTCATAGACGCGTACTTCACCGCGCCCAAGCTGTCGTGGCTGCTCAAGAACACGCCGGGCGCACGCGCCAAGGCGGAACGGGGCGAGCTGCTCGCGGGCACGCTGGACTCTTACCTGATCTATCGCATGACGGGCGGCAGGACGCACGCCACCGACGTGACCAACGCCTCCCGCACCATGCTGTTCGACATACATAAGCTGGCCTGGGACAAGGAACTGCTCGAGCTGTTCGACATACCCGAGGGCATACTGCCCGAGGTGCGCGAATGCGCGGCGGACTACGGCAAGGCGGACATATGCGGCGCGCGCGTTCCCATACGCGGCGTGGCGGGCGATCAGCAGGCGTCGCTCATCGGCCAGGCGTGTTTTTCGCCGGGCGACGTCAAGTGCACTTACGGCACGGGCGCGTTCCTCCTCGCCAACACGGGCGAAGAGCCGCGCGTGACCGACTCGCCTCTCATCACGACGGTGGCGTATAAGATAAAGGGCAAAACGGCTTACGCGCTCGAAGGCTCGGTGTTCAATTGCGCGAGCGTGGTGAACTGGCTAAAAAACGTGGGGCTGATAGACTCCGCGGCGGACAGCGAGGTGGTCGCGCGCGGCGCGGAGAACAGCGGCGGGACGTACCTCGTGCCCGCGTTCACCGGCCTGGGCGCGCCCTATTGGGACATGGACTGCCGCGCGGCGATAACGGGCATAACGCGCTCGACAACACGCAATCAGATAGTACGCGCGGGGCTGGAAAGCATCGCGCTGCGTTGCGGCGAGGTGTACGACCTCATGAGCCGCGAGACGGGTAGGCCGCTGGGCGCTCTCCGCGCGGACGGCGGCGTGTCCCGCAATTCGCTCGTAATGGAGATACAGGCGTCCGTCATAGGCGCGCCCGTGTACCTGTCGCGCGAGCACGAATGTACCGCGCTGGGCGCGGCTTACCTCGCGGGTATGGGCGCGGGCATATACGACGGCACGGACATAGTGCGCGACCTCCACTCCGTGGAGCGCGTGTTCGAGCCGAGCGGCGACGCCCACACCATGGGCGAGCTGAAAGCGGGCTGGCGCAGAGCGGTCGCGGCAGTAAGGGGCGAAAGACGATGAAACACGTGGGCATGAGATCGTGGGACGGCAAGAACGTCGTACTCACGTATTGGGAAACGGAAAGTCCGAAAGCGGTCGTGCAGATACTGCACGGCATGAGCGAGCACATGGGCAGGTACGACGCGTTCGCGAATTACCTCGTGACGCGCGGGTACGCCGTGGTGGGGGACGACCATCGCGCGCACGGCATCACGGACAGCGACGCTCTCGGCATATCGCCGGCGGGCGGCGACCTGTTCGCGGACACCGTGCGCGACGAGGCGGAACTGACCGCGCGCATCAAAAAGATCACGGGCCTGCCCGTCATGATGTTCGGACACAGCTACGGCTCTTTCCTCGCGCAGGCGTATCTGCTCGATCATTCGGCGGACGTCGCCGCGTGCGTGCTGTGCGGCTCCGCGCGCCAGCCTTCCGCTGCCGTCGGTTTCGGCCGACTGGTCGCGCGCATGAAGTGCATGGCTCACGCGAACGCGCCCGCGTCCTTCTTCGCCAAGATGACGTTCGGCGCGTACGACAAGAAAGTGGGGGAAGGCCCCAACGCCTGGCTCTCCCGCAACGCCGAGAGCAACGCGCGCTACAACGCCGACCCGCTCTGCAACTTCGTGTGCTCCAATGGCTTCTACCGCGACATGTTCGGCGGGCTCAAGAAACTGAACGCTTCCGACTTCCGCTCCGTGCGCTCCGATCTGCCGCTCCTCATCGTCTACGGCACGGAAGACTACGTGGGCGGCAGGGGCAAGTACGTCCGCAAGCTCACCGAGAAGTACACGGCGGCGAAACTTTCGCCCCGCGTCATCGCGTATGAGGGCGACCGCCACGAACTGCTGAACGAACTCGACCGCGAAAAGGTGTATTCGGACGTCGCCGATTTCTTCGACGCCGCCCTCGCCGCGCCGCGCGCCTGAAGCTCCGCCGCTTTCCCGCGATATCTTAACGGACTCGCTCATGTCGGTACGGGCGCGCTGATGTCAGTCCGAAAATTCGGGCTGCGTGTCCCTCTCCGCGCCCATCTTAGCTGCTTTTCGCCCGCCGATCGCGGACAAAAGGCGAGTAAAAGCCGAATAAAACGAATAATTATGCACGACGACTGTATAAATATACGACATAATGTATATTTATACAGTCGTTTCATGTCTGAGCGCGCGAGAGTAAAAAAACGCGCTCATGGGCGCGAATAATTTTTCATAAATCTATTGTAATTTGGCGTGCGATGTGGTATAATCTCAAAAGACCATACAAAAAAGAGGAATCGGGGAGGCACATTTTGTCTAAGGATTACAAAGCGCAGGACATACAGGTACTCGAAGGGCTGGACGCCGTCAGGCTCCGCCCGGGCATGTACATAGGTTCTACGGGCGTCAAGGGTCTGCATCATATCCTGTGGGAGATAGTGGACAACTCCATCGACGAGATAGCGAACGGTTACGGCGACACGGTCATAGTGACGCTGTACGCGGACGGCAGCGCGAGCGTGGAGGACAACGGGCGGGGCATACCCGTCGACATGCATCCCACGCTGGGCATGAGCGGCGTGGAAGTCGTGTTCACCAAGCTGCACGCGGGCGGCAAGTTCGACAACGACAATTACAAGTTCTCGGGCGGCCTGCACGGCGTGGGCGCGTCCGTCACCAACGCGCTGTCCAAGTGGACGGTGGTGGAGGTGTACAAGAACGGCAAAGTGTACCGCGTTGAGTTCGAGGCGCGCAAGGGCGAGGACGGCAAGGTCCACGGCGGGTGCGTCAAGATCCCTCTTTTCGAAACGGGGCAGAAGACGGACAAGCACGGCACGTTCGTGCGGTTCATGCCGGACGGCGACGTGTTCGACACCACCAATTTCAACACCGAGGTCATATCCAAGAAGCTCAAGGAGCTGGCGTTCCTCAACGACGGCGTGCGCATGATACTCGTGGACGAACGCATCACGCAGAATGACCAGCCCATGCGCAGGGAGTACTGCTACACGGGCGGCATTTCCGACTTCGTCCGTTACCTCGACGAGACCAAGAACCCCCTTCATCCCGACCCGATATATCTGGACGGGGAGAAGGACAAAGTATACATGAAGCTCGCTCTCCAATACACCGACACGTACAGCGAGAGCATATTTTCCTATGTCAACAACATCCCGACGCCCGAGGGCGGCATGCACGAAACGGGGTTCAAGGCCGCGTTGACCAAGGTGCTGAATGACTTCGCGCGCAAGACGGGCATGCTCAAGGACAAGGACGAGAACCTGCTGGGCGACGACTTCCGCGTGGGACTGACGGCGGTGCTCGCCATCAAGATGCAGAACGTGCAGTTCGAGGGCCAGACCAAGACCAAGCTGGGCAATCCCTACGTGCGCCCCGCGATGGAGAACCTCATAACGCAGAAGCTGACGGAATATCTGGACGCGCATCCCGACGTGCTGGACATCATACTCAAAAAGGGCATGAGCGCCGCGCGCGAGCGCGAAGCGGCGCGTAAGGGCAAGGAGCAGGCGCGTCTCAAGAACCAGGCGGACAACTTCAACCTCGTGGGCAAGCTGGCGAGCTGTTCGGGCAAGAAACCCGAGCGCAACGAGCTGTACATCGTGGAGGGCGACTCCGCGGGCGGCACTTGCAAACAGGCGCGCGACCGCGGTTTCCAGGCCATACTCCCGTTGCGCGGCAAGCCGCTCAACGCCGAGAAAAAGCGCATCGACCAGGTCTTGCAGAACGAGGAGATCCGTACGATAATAAGCGCGCTGGGCGCGGGCATAGGCGAGGACTTCAACCTGGACAACCTCAACTATCACAAGGTCGTCATACTGTCGGATGCCGACCAGGACGGCGGACACATCCGCGCGATACTCCTGACCTTCTTCTTCCGTTACATGAAACAGCTCATAACGGACGGGCATCTGTTCATCGGCATGCCGCCGCTCTACAAGGTCCAGAAAAAGGACGTGGTGGAGTACGTCTACAACGACGAGCTCCTTCCCGCGGCGAAAGCGCGCGTGGGCAGGGGCGCCGCGATACAGCGATACAAGGGGCTGGGCGAGATGAACGCCGAGCAGCTCTGGGAAACGACGATGGACCCCAAGCGCCGCACGCTCATGCAGGTGACGCTGGAAGACGCGGCCACGGCGGAGCGTCTGGTGACCACGTGGATGGGCGATTCGGTGGAGCTGCGCCGCAACTACATCATCGAGAACGCCAACTTCAACAAGATAGACGATTTCGTCAAAGACTGAGCGCGGAGAGCACAACATGGCAGATACAACAGAAAACAACGTCACCCCGGAGGGCAGGATACTCATAAAGAGCATGGAGGACGTCATGTCCGAATCCATGCTGCCCTATTCCGAATACGTCATCCTTGACCGCGCGCTCCCGCGCGTGGAGGACGGACTCAAGCCCGTCCAGCGCCGCATACTCTTCACGATGAGCGAGCTGGGCATTCGTCCCGACACACCCTACCGCAAGTGCGCGCGCATAGTGGGCGACTGCCTGGGCAAGTTCCACCCGCACGGCGACAGCTCGGTGTACGGCGCGCTCGTCAGACTGGCGCAGCCCTTCAACATGAACGCGCCTCTCGTGGACGGTCAGGGCAACTTCGGCTCGATAGACGGCGACGGCGCCGCGGCGATGCGATACACCGAGGCCAGGCTCACGCCGCTCTCGCTCGAGCTGCTGCGCGATCTGGACAAGGACACCGTGCGCTGGAGCTGCAACTTCGACGACACGCTCAAAGAACCTGACATGCTGCCCGGGCGCTTTCCCAATCTGCTCGTCAACGGCGCGAGCGGCATAGCCGTCGGCCTTGCGACCAACATCCCGCCGCACAACCTCGCCGAAACGATAGACGGCGTGTGCGCGTACATCGACGACCCGCACATCAAGCTCAAGGACATGATGAAGATCATCAAGGGCCCCGACTTCCCGTCGGGCGGGTTCGTCATCGGGGGCGACGAGCTGGTCAAGGCGTACGAAACGGGCAAGGGCAAGATAACGCTGCGCGCCAAGATCCACATCGAGGCGGACGACAACGACAAAAAGCTGATCGTCATAGACGAGCTGCCCTATCAGGTCAACAAAGCGGCGCTGCTCGAGAGCATCCTCAAAGTGAAAGAGGAGAAGAAGGGCCCGCTCGCGTTCATACAGGACATCACGGACGAGTCCGACCGCAACGGCATGCGCGCCGTCATCAAGGTCAAGAAGGACGGCGACGTCAAGGCCATACTTGAAACGCTGTACAAGGCCACCAACCTCTCCACGGGCTACGGCATAAACATGGTGGCGATAGCGGACGGCAAGCCCCAGCAGATGGGTCTGCTGGACATCATAGCGTACTACACCGATTACCAGCGCGACATCATCATCCGCCGCACCAAGTTCGACCTGGAGGCGGCCAAAAAGCGCATGCACATACTCGAAGGTCTGGTCATCGCGGTCACGAACATCGACGAGGTGGTGCGCATCATCAAGAACAGCTCTTCCACCACGGACGCGAAAGAGCGTCTGCGCAAGCGGTTCACGCTGTCCGAGGTGCAGGCTCAGGCCATACTCGACCTGCGTCTGGCACGCCTGACCCACCTCGAAGTGTATAAGCTGGAACAGGAGCTGAAAGAGGTCAAGGCTCTGGTGGAGCGTCTGGAGGCCATCCTCGGCAGCAAGAAACTGCAGATGGAGACCATCAAGACGGAGCTCAACCAGATCAAGCGCGCGTACAAGGAAGCGCGCCGCTCCTCCATACTCACGGACATCAAGCAGTACACAGTGACGGACGAGTCGGCGGGCAAGCCCACGGAAGAAACGATCGTGGCGATAAACGCGCTCGGACAGTTCAAGAAGATGACCGTGCGCAGCTTCAACCTCGCCACGCGCGACTTCACGGACAACTCCACCAAAAAGGAGATATGCTCCTCCATCGTGCGCACGGACACCGATCACAGGCTGTATTGCTTCACCAACCTCGGCAACTGCTACAAGATAGACGTGGACGCCATCGTGGACGGCAAGTGGAGGGACGCGGGTATGCCGCTCTCCAAGCTGGTCAAGGACGCGCCCGCCAACGAGCGCGTGCTGTACGTGCTGCCCATCGAGGATGCTCTGCCCAAGGGCAACCTCATGTTCTTCTCCCGCCTCGGCATGGTGAAAAAGACGGCGTGGAGCGAGCTGGGCGTGGTCAAGTCCGCCTTCCAGGTATGCAAGGTGAACGACGGCGACGAGCTGATAGGCATCGAGCCCGAGCGTCCCGGTTCGTCCATCATGTTCGTGACGCGGGGCGGCATATGCCTCAACGCCGACGCTTCCGACGTGCCCGCGCAGGGCCGTGTGGCGGCGGGCGTCAAGGGCATCCAGCTCACGGACGGCGACGTGTGCGTGCTCGTCAAGCAGGTGTCGTCGGACGGCGAGATCGTGCTGCTCACCAACCGCGGCTTCGGCAAGCGCGTGATAGCGGGCGACATCGACGTCATGGGCAGATACCGCAAGGGCATCAAGATCATCGACTTCGGCAAGACGCGTCCGTCCAACGGCGACAGCATCGTGTTCGCGTCCTACGTGTGCGAACCGTACAAGATAGTCATGGAGGACGAGGACGGCTACATGATAGCGTTCTCCACGGAGGACATCGTGATACAGAACCGTACCCAACCCGGTAAACAGCTCTTCAAGGGCTCGCTGGACATCGTTGCCGGGTATATCTACAACGACGAGGCGGTGGCGGGCAACTGATGAAGTGCAAGTGCAGCGAAGAGGCTCGCAGCATAGCCAAGCAATTGCCGTCCGCGGAGGACTGCTCGCGGATAGCCGCGGCGTTCGCTCAACTGGGCGACTGCACGCGTCTGCGCGTGCTCTGGCTGCTCTGCCACAGCGAGCGTTGCGTCGCGGGCATAGCGGAGGCGGTGGGCATGTCCAGCCCCGCCGTCGCGCATCACCTCAAGCTCCTGCGGTCGGCCGGTCTGATCGTGGGCAGAAGGGAGGGCCGCGAGATGCGGTACCGCCTGGGCGACACCGCCGAATGCCGGGAGATACACCGCGCGATAGACGCGTTGTTCCACGTCAATTGTCCCGGTTTCGTACACGACGACGAACATAAATGAAAGACGCCCCGCCGCATAATAGGTCATGCGGCGGGGCATTATAATCGTATGCTGGTGATCCTCGTAAAGACCACGCTCATCGTATTGCTCGTGTTCTTCGTGATACGGCTGATGGGCAAGCGGCAGATAGGTGAGATGCAGCCCTTCGAGTTCGTGATAACGCTCATCCTCGCGGAGGTCGCGTGTCTGCCCATGAACGACCCGTCCATACCCCTGCACACGGGCGTGGTACCCGTCATAACGCTGGCGTTCCTGGACATCATGCTCACGTTCGTCAGCCGCCTGAGCTACCGCTTCCGTAAGCTGGCGGACGGCGGCAGCGTGATAGTCATCGGCCCGAGCGGGTTCATATCGGACAACATGAAGAAGATGAACATGAACGTGGACGACATACTCGTCAGCGCGCGTACGGGCGGCTATCCCGACGTGTCCGAACTGGAATACGCCATCGTGGAGCCGAACGGCAAGTTCTCCTTCGTTCCCAAGCGCGACGCCTCCGCGTCCACTCTTCCCGTGCCGCTCATCGTGGACGGCAAGATCATCGAAGCCAACGCCGCCATAACGGGCGTGACCGAAGAGAGCATGACCAAGGTGATACTCTCGGGCGGGCTGAAACGCCCCAAGGACGTGCTGTACATGGACGTGAGGCGGGACGGCAAGGTCTACGTGTCGCCCATGAAAGGCAAGTGCTATACGCGCAAGGTGCGCGTGGCGGGTGCGGCATGAGAAAGGTCATACTTGCCACCGCTCTGCTTGCGGCCGTCGTGGCGGCGGGGATATACGAAACGACGGCGGCGTGGACGGAGTTCACCGCCATGGCGGACGAATTGCAGACGGTCGCCGAGGAGCTGTCCGCGCTCGGGGAGGACGAGGTGTCGGAGGGCGCGACCGAGAAACTCGACGTGCTTCTGGACGGCTGGATCGAGCGCGAGAACATCTACTACATCATATACGACAACCGCGTGCTCAGCGACCTTTACGAGCGCATGACGACGGCGCGCGGGTACGCGCTCGCGGGGCACAACGCCGACGCCTGCGCGCAGATAGACGGCGCGGTGTTCAGGCTCCGATCGCTCGCCCGCGACGCTCTGCCGCTCCCTCTCAACTTCCTTTGAGCACGAGAGGGGGCTTTTGCTTTTCTTTCACATTTGTTTAACGTTTATGTGAGATACTGTACCGAGACAAGGGGCGAACGCTTGCGCCGTCCGCCGTTTTGTGGTATTATCGGAATATGAGATTCGTCGAACTGAAAAAACGCCTGGCGGCGGGAGACGTGAACTCCGTTTATCTCCTGACCGGGCAGGACGAATATCTTCGTTCGTCCGCGTTGCGCCAGATATCCGCGCTCGCGTCGCTGCCCGAGCTGAACGTCGTCCGACTGGACGCTCCGTCCTCGCGCGACGTGCGCGACGCCGTGCTCGCCGTGCCCATGATGAGCGACAGGCGGGTGGTGATAGCGGACGGAATTACCGAGGCCGACGCGCTGGACTCTTACGTGAGCGCACCCACGCCCACGACGGTGCTCGTGCTGACCAACGTCTCGGAGCGTGCCGCGGGCAGGAAGAAAGCGTCGCCCGCAAAGACGGACACGCTCAGACGCCTGCTGTCGATCGTGGAGGAGATAGACTGTTCTCCGCCCGACGAGCGCGTCATATTCGCGTGGATGGCGGCGGAATCCAAGAAGTTCGACGTGACGGTGGAACGGGACGCAGCGACTCTGCTCACGGAGTATTGCAGGAACGACATGTCCCGCATCACGAGCGAGTTCGACAAGCTGGCGGCTTACCGCGAGGGCGGCAGACTGACCGTGTCGGACGTCAGGGACCTTGTGGAGCCCGAAACGGACTATGCCGTGTGGCAGCTCTCGGGCGCGGTGGCGTCGGGCGACGCCGCGCGCGCCATGGAGATCTTCCGCTCATTCGACGACGACGCGTCCCGACCCGAAGTGCTGTTCGGCGTGCTGAACAACCATTTCCGAAAACTCTATTACTCGTTGCTGTGCGACGACGGCGACCTCAAAAAATACCTCGGCATGAACGAGCGCGCGATGTTCGCCGTGCGCAGAGAGGCGCGTAAGTTCGGCACCGACAGGCTGGCGCGCATACTGTTGTCGCTGGCGCAGGCGGACGAGGACATAAAGAACGGCGCGATCCCCAGGGACGTCGCGTCCGAAATACTCATTCTCAAGACCGTCGGCGAAGTCTGACGGCATAAGGCGACATGGTCATGGAAAAAACGGAAAACACGGAGAGCAGGAAAGAGCGGCCGAAGCCCACTTTCCTTGCGGACATCCTCCTTAAAAAACGCTTGCCCAACGCAGTGCAGATGGTACTGTTCTATCTCTGCCTGTGCCTGGGCGGCTGGTATATGATGCGGCGCACGCTGGCGTACGTCGTGACCGTGAACTCCGCGGCGGGACTCATGTATTCCATCCTCGGCAACGACGTGGTGTGCTTCTTCGTGTCCGGCGTGTTCCCTCTGCTGGTGTTCGAGATAGCCAAGCTCGTGGCGTTCGGCATGTTCCGCATACCGGGCGCGCCGTCTTTGGGCGACATGAACTACGCTCTGCGCGCCTTCTACGGCCTGGGATATCTCGTCTACGGGCTGTTGTCGTTGCTGTATTTCCCGTTCCCGCTCCTGGCGAACTACGGCGACACGATAGTGCGTTTCCTTATTGTGGGCGGCGCGGTCGCGTGGTACGTGATATTCGAAAAGCGTTACCGCATGCCCCCGCGCCTGGTGCCGCGCACCGTGCTCGCGTTCGTGGGGACGTACGCGGTGTTCAACCTCGCGCTGTCCATGTATTCGTTGCTCAGCACGCTGATAAGTTAAGGAGGGGGTCGTCATGAAAAAAGTCATAAGGATCATAGTGACGGCGGCTCTGGCCACGACCCTCTTCGTCGTGACGCTCGCGTTCGCGGGCTGCGGCACGACCGTGTCCTATTCGGGCGTGAGCTCGCCCGATTTCGACGGCGCGGCCATACGCGACACGCTGGAGCGTTTCGTTACGGAGAACGCCGACCGCACGTCGCTCACTCGCGCGGAAGCGGGCGAGGACAACGACGACGGCGAGGCGCGCGCGGCGCAGTGGCTCATGAATGAGCTGGAAACGCGCCTGCCCGGCGTGACGCCCGAGAAACAGGGCGTGACGGTGGATACCGCGTACAACGACCGTTTCGACTCGCAGAACGTCATCGTGCACATCGACGCGGACGAGTCTGCCAACCCCGACGACCTGCGCATCGTGATAGGCACGCGCTACGACAACGCGCACTCTTCGGTGCGGGTGTCGGGCTACGACAATTACTATTACGTCTACGGCACCCGTGCGGACGGCGCGCTCTCGAGCGGGTCGGGCGTGGCGACGGTGCTTGCACTGGCGGAGAAACTCTACGCCGCGCGGGACGAACTGACCGTGGACGTGGACATCGTGTTCTACGGCGCGGGACTGCTGGGCAGCGACGGTCCGTCCCACTACCTCAGCACCAACCTGGGCAGCGCCGACCGCGAAAAGCTCATACTCGCCGTGTCAGTGGAGGACCTGGGTGGGGACGAACTGCTGGCGTACTTCGACGAGGTGTCCACCGCGCACGGTAAGTTCATACTCGACAACGCCGCGGCGGCGGGCCTGCCCCTGTCCGAGCGCACCGCGTTCATGGCGGACATGGATCTGCCGATAACGGGCGTCCTGCCCTATACGCCTTACGGACTGACGGGCAGCGCGTACGCGTACTTCGGCGAGTACAACGTGTTCGCTCTCGGCTCGGGCGCGAACAACAGTTTCTACCTCTACGACGCGGAGAGCAACTCCCGCGCGAACGTGCGCAACACCTCTTCGGACACGCTGGAAGCCCTCGGCTCCAACGCGCCCGAGATCTCCTCGCAGATGGCGGTGGCGGCGCAGATCGTGTACGACGCGGTCACGGCGGAGGGCTTCCGCGACGCGTGCGTGTCGGATATGGACGGCATAAACGCCTACGCTTGGCTGAACAACTCCATCGCGGGGTACATCGTCGTGGCGTCGCTCTCGCTGGTGGCGCTCGTGCTCATAGTGGTGTTCGTGCGCAGGTATGAGAGCAAGCACCGCGAAACGCCCGAGATAAAGCGCAACGTCAAAGTGGCGGTGTTCGGCATGGACTACGAGGACCCGAACGAGAACGACGTGTTCGTGGACATCCGCCCGCGCGGCAAGCCGGTCGATCCCTTCGACATCGATCCCTTCGGCGACGACCCCGAGCCGGACCGTAAGGACGACGGCGACGGCAAGGACGATGACAAGAACGACGGCAAGAGCGACGGCAGCGGAGGCTCGTCCGACGGAAAGAGCGGGAGCGCCGACGCGGGGAAGGACGGCGACGGCGCGCGTAAAAACGACAAAGACGATAAATGAACGTGAAACAGAGCGTCCGACGGGGCATTTGCGGCTCCGTCGGGCGCTTTCGCGTAAAAAAATGCTCCCGCCCGTTCAAAAATATATCATAAAATCATTGAAAAATGCGGGGAAAAAGTATATAATGTGTTTACATGGCAAGCAACGTGAACAACGGCGGCAATACGCCCGCCAATAAAGGATCGGAAAACGCGTTCGTCAGGGTCATAAAGACCATTTTCGTGGACGACATCGTGGTCAAACTCATCACGCTGGCCAGCACCGTGGCGCTGTGGATGATAGGCGTGGGCCTGGGCGTCGCGAGTTTTCGCACGGCCACCAGCGCGGCGGAGTTCTTCACGGGCTTCGGCGCGAACATCGCCGACCAGTTTTCCAGCGTGGGAAGGGGTTTTGCCAGCGTCATAGACATGGCGCTGCTCTTTGCCATACTCTATCTCGTGGTGTGCCTGTTGCGTCGCAGCGGAGCGTTGCCTTTCCTGCGTTTCCTCGCGATCGCGCTCGTCGCTCTGCTCATTCTTTCCAGCAGGCTGATATCCTTCCCGATAATGGGCGCGCTGTTCGGTTACGGCGTGCTGCTCATCGTGCTCATCGTGCTCGTTATGTTCCCGCAGGAACTGCGCCGCATGATGTGGAAGCTGGCCAGCCGTTCGGGCAACGAGTCCAAGTTCAACGTGGAATACGACAGCTCCGAAGAGGAGCTGCGCGGCGCGGTGGGCGAGATAGTCAAGGCCGTGCTCAACATGTCCAAGGACAACATAGGCGCGCTCATCGTCATAACGCCGCAGACCGTACCCGGACATATCCTGGAAAGCGGCACCCGCCTGGGTGCGAAGCTCAGCCAGCCGCTCATCGAGTGCCTGTTCAACACCCACGCCGACCTGCATGACGGAGCGGTGTTCATCCACGGCGACAAGATACTCGCCGCGGGTTGCTTCCTGCCGCTCTCGCAGAACCAGAGCCTGCCCAAGGAGCTGGGTACGCGTCATCGCGCCGCGCTGGGCATAAGCGAACAGTACGACGTCCTGACCATCGTGGTAAGTGAGGAAACGGGCATCATATCGATCGCCCGCGACGGCAAGCTGGACAGATATTACGACGCGAGCATGCTCACCGACGTGATAGAGCAGGCTTACGGCCTCAAAGCCAACAACACCCGCGGAAAGAAAAGGAGAATACGCAAACAGTGAGCGTCCTGCGATTCGGCGAACTGCTGCTTCCCAAGCGCGGGACGGACATGACGAAATGGGCGGTCGTCGCGTGCGACCAGTACACTTCATCGCCCGCGTATTGGGATAAGGTAAAAGAGATTACGGCGGGCGCGCCCTCGACGCTCTCGCTCATATGCCCGGAGGCGTATCTTTCCGAAGCCTCCGCGCGGCTACCGGGCATCGCCCGCGCGGCGAAAGAATACATCGGGAACGTCCTCGTCCCGCTGACGGGCGGCGTGCTGGTCGAGCGCAAGCTGGAGCACGTCACTCGGTACGGCATCGTGTGCAAGGTCGATCTCGAGGCATATACATACGACGGCTCGCACTCGCCCGTGCGCGCCACAGAGGGTACGGTGACCGAGCGCATACCGCCCAGGCTCGCCGTGCGCCGCGCCTGTCCGCTGGACGTTTCGCACGTCATGTGCCTGATAGACGACGAGGCGGGCAGGGTGCTCGCTCCGCTCATCGCGGAGCGCGATAAAATGACTGTCCTGTACGACGCGCCTCTCATGCTGGGCGGCGGAAGGGTGACGGGGTATCACATCTCGGACACGTCCGTTCTCACAGCCGCGCTGGAAGAGCTGGAACGCGCGTCCGAGGCTAACGATCTGCCTTTCATGCTCGTGGGGGACGGCAATCACTCCCTCGCGGCGGCCAAGGCGCTTTACGAGGAATACAAGGCGGCGGGCGATCCCCGCGCCGCGCGCGCGAGATACGCGCTCGCGGAGATCGTGGACCTGCGCTCGGACGGCATAGTGTTCGAGCCGATACACCGCATAATGTACGATGCGCCCGATTTCGCGGATCACCTGACGGCGCGCGTGGGCGGAGAGGGCAGAGCCACGCTCATACTCGGCGGCGCGAAGGCGCGCTTGTCCGTGCCGTCCGATCCGGCCGAGGCGTACGCCGCGGTGCAGTCCGCGATAGACGGATACCTGCAAGGCCATCCCGATGCGTCCGTGGATTACATACACGGAGCGGGCGACCTCGAACAGCTGTGCGCGGAGCGTCACGGCACGGGCGTGCTGATGCCCGCGCTGTCCAAGGACGGGTTCTTCGCGTTCGTGGCGAAGAAGGGCGCGCTGCCCAGGAAGAGCTTTTCCATGGGCGAGGCGTACGAAAAGCGATATTATCTCGAAACGGCGGAGCTGTGACGGGATAGGGGAAAGTGAGCGCAACAACGATCATCGACTAAGGAGCAAATATGTCCAAAGCATTGAAGTTCGGCGGTACGTCCATGGCGAACGCCGACAGCATCTCACAGGTACGTAAGATAATAGAGAGCGACCCCGAAGCGGATTTCGTCGTGGTGTCCGCACCCGGCAAACGCGAGCGTTCGGATATAAAAGTCACCGATCTTCTCATCCGTTTTTATAATGAGGGGACGACGGAAGGCAGGCGTTCGGTCATGGACGCCATCGTGAAACGCTACACCGACATCATCGAAGGTCTGGGCATCGACCTCGACCTGTCCTCCGATTTCGAGGAGATATACGCCGCCAACGAACGCGGCAGCGCGACGTACGACTACATAGTCAGCCGCGGCGAATACCTCTCCGCAAAAGTGCTTTCCGCTCTGCTGGGATACGAGTTCGTGGACGCCGCCGACATCGTGCGATTCGACGATCGCGGAGTGCTGGACGCCGACCTCACCCAGGCGATAGCGTCCGAGCGTCTGCTCACCGCCAAAAAAGCGGTCGTTCCCGGCTTCTACGGCATGACGCCCGGCGGACTCATCAAGGCGTTTTCCCGCGGCGGTTCGGACATAAGCGGTGCGATAGTGGCGCGCGCGGTCTCCGCGTCCGTGTACGAGAACTGGACGGACGTCGACGGGTTCATGGTCTGCGACCCCCGCATCGTCAAGGATCCCAGAGTCATCGACATGGTCACTTACCGCGAACTGCGCGAGCTGTCCTACATGGGCGCGAGCGTGCTCCATCCCGAGGCGGTATTCCCGGTCAGCATCGCGGGCATCCCCACCAACATCCGCAACACCTTCTCGCCTTCGGCGAAAGGCACGATGATCGTCAACTACGAAGATCTGATAAACGGTAAATACACCCGTCCCGACGGCGTCATAACGGGTATCGCGGGCCAGCGCGATTTCGTCGCCATCAACATCGCGAAGCAGATGATGAACAACGAGATCGGTTACTGCAAGTCGTTGCTGGACGTGCTCTACGACAACCGCATCTCCCTCGAACACATGCCCACGGGCATAGACACCGTCACGCTTATCATCGACAAGCCCGACAAGGAAACGCTTGCGCGCACGGTGGCGGATATCAAGGAAAAGTGCGAACCCACCACGCTGGAAGTGTTCGACGGTCTGGCGCTCATCGCAGTCGTCGGCCACGGCATGAGCCGCATGAAGGGTACCGCGTCCCGCGTCTGCGGCAGTCTGTCCGACGCGAACGTCAACATCAGAATGATAGATCAGGGCTCGAGCGAGATGAACATCATAGTCGCCGTGGAAAACAGCGACTACGAGGCAGCCATCGCCGCGCTCTATAACGAATTCGTCCGTTAACGGAGGTCCGTCAATAGGAATAAAGGGAAGGACAGCGCACCGCGTCAAGCGGTGCGCTGTCCGTTTTTGTCCCGTCGGAAAAAACAAAAGCCCGCTTTTCGGTAATGACGCGTCGGCGCATGTATAAGCGCGGACAAGATATATCGACCGCGATACTTTCACGCATGAGCCGGCGTAAAGCAAAAACGCCTACCGAAAGATCTTTGCGGCAAGCGGGCGAGGGGAAAACAAAAAAACGACAGCCCCGCGTATAACGCGAGGCTGCTGGCATCCGTATAAAAACGATCGTGGAAAGGGGAGGATTACTCCGCCTTGTCCGCCTTTTTCTTGGTGGCCTTTTTGGCAGCGGCCTTGGCTGCTTTTTCTTCGTCGGCTTTCTGCTTCTTGGCAGCGGCGGCGGCCTCTTCCTTGGCCTTCTTCTCCGCTTCCTTGGCGGCGGCGCGTTCCTGCATCTTGCGAAGGTTCTCGGCGCGTGCGGCTTCGGCCTTCTCACGAGCGGCCTGTGCCTTCTCCGCGGCGATGGTCTTGTTGTCCTTCTTGATGTGGACGGTTATCTTACCGCTCTTGACACCCGAAAGACGCGCGGAAAGACGGCTCTTCTTCCTCGATGCGGTATTCTTGTGTATGACGCCCTTGACGACTGCTTCGTCGATAACGGACATAAGCTCGGGGAGCATCTTCTCCGCCTCGTCCAGCTTGAGCGTGTCGATGAAGTCGTTGAACTTCCTGACCGTGTTGCGCAGCTTGGTGCGCTCCGCCTTGTTTTCGAGCGTTTTCTTCTCGATAACGAGCACTCTCTTCTTCGCTGATTTGATGTTGGGCACTTTAATTCTCCTGATCGTTTTATAAGGTATATTTATCGAACCGTTTTATTTTATCATATATTGTTTGCAAAATCAAGCGTTTGACCGTTGTTTTTTGTAAGCATTTGGCGCAAATTATATTTGTTATGAAAGTTTCGCTGTATACGGACCTTGCGAGCGAGCTGACGGGCGCGGCCGGAGCGCCCCGACCGGGCACGCTCAAACTGAGCGAGATCGTGCTCGACAAGGAGCAGGCCGCGAGGTATCGCAAGGCAGAAGGGAAATACGTGACCGCGGAAACGGACGTGCTCACGGGCGGCGCGGACGAGCGCAAACGTCATCGCCTCGCGGTCGCGCTTGCGGACGTCATGCGCGCCATGCTGCCCGACGCGGGCAAGGTGCTCATCGTGGGGCTGGGCAACGCGGGGCTGACCGCGGACGCGCTGGGCGGCAGGGTGTGCGCGGGCATACCCGCGGGCGGCAGGGCGATGACGCTCGTGCCGGGCGTGTTCGGCATGACGGGCGTGGAGAGCTTCGACGTGGTCAAGGGCGTGACCGAACGCACCCGACCCGCCGCGATCGTCGCGGTGGACAGCCTTGCGGCGGCGTCCACTCAGCGCGTGGGCAGGGTGGTGCAGATCTCCGACGCGGGCATAACCCCGGGCAGCGGCGTTTCCAATCATCGGGGCAGGCTGGGCAGGGAAACGCTGGGCGTGCCCGTCATAAGCGTGGGCGTACCGCTGGTCGTGTACGCCTCCACCATCATCCGCGACGCGGGCGGGGACGAGAGCGGGTTCGAGTCGCTCATCGTGACGCCCAAGGACATCGACGTCATCGTCGCCGAGAGCGCGGAAGTCATCGCGCGCTCCATACTGCGAGCGCTGTAACGCAGGACGCGGACGGAGCATATATGAGTATGTTATGCTCATCGGTATGTTCGACAGCGGCGTGGGCGGGCTGACCGTGCTCGCCGCGTGCAAAAGGCTGATGCCCTCCGCGCGATATCTCTACCTCGACGACGGCGCGCACGCGCCTTACGGCGACAGGAGCGTGCGGGAAGTGACGGACTTGTCCGTCGCCAACGTCCGTCTGCTCGCGGACGCGGGTTGCGACGCGATAGTCATAGCCTGCAACACAGCCACCGCGGCGGCCGCGTCCGTGCTGCGGCGAATGTTCTCGCTGCCCATATTCGGGCTGGAACCCGCCGTGAAGCCCGCGCTCGCCGCCGTGAGCGGCAACGTATTGTTGCTCGCCACGCCCGTGACCGCGCGACTGCGGCGTTACCCCGCGCGCGTGAAAGTGGGGGTGGAGCGCACGCTGGCGTGCGACATAGAACGCGCGGCGGGCGATCCCGCCGCGCTCAAAGCGCTGGCCGCACGCACGCTCGCCAAATACTCGGACTACGACGCGATAGTGACGGGCTGCTCGCATTACGCCCACCTGATACCTTATCTGCCGCGTCCCGTGTTCGACGGTGCGGACGGGCTGGCCGCGCACGTGCGCCGCACGCTCTACGGCTTCTGACCGAGCGCGAACGCCAGCGCGATGAGCAGCTCCGCGCACCCGCGCGCGCCTTCGTCCCGCCGCGCGTCCCGACTCGCGCACAATATCGCGCCGCTTTGCGCGTCGATACGCGGCGTTTTCCGCCGTCCGCGTCCGCTCGCGGGCGGCGCGTCGTTGTAACAATCTTCCCTTATGTAAGCGCACACAGGCCTCAGCTCCCTCATGATGCTCGCAGCCTCCCCGAGCATTATATTTTTTTCTTATAAAAACGGTGAAAACGCTTGACAAAAAACGCTGAATGTGTATACTTATTAGTAATGATTATCAATTAGAGCTTTTGCTCAAAAGGAGTTACAGTATGGCAAAATGGGTATGCCCGGTATGCGGGTATGTATACGAAGGAGACGAGCCCCCTGCAAAGTGCCCTCAGTGCGGCGTTGCCGGATCCAAGTTCGTCAAACAGGAAGAGAATAAGAAGACCTGGGCGGCCGAGCACATCGTCGGCGTAGCCAAGGGTGTTGACCCCGAGATCCTCGAAGGTCTGCGCGCCAATTTCAGCGGCGAGTGCACCGAAGTCGGTATGTATCTCGCGATGGCTCGCGTGGCTCATCGCGAAGGCTATCCCGAGATCGGTCTTTACTGGGAGAAGGCGGCTTACGAAGAGGCCGAGCACGCTGCCAAGTTTGCTGAGCTTCTGGGCGAAGTCGTCACCGACTCCACCGAGAAGAACCTCGCCATGAGAGTGGAAGCCGAGAACGGCGCGACCATGGGCAAGTTCGAGCTTGCCAAGAAAGCCAAGGAGCTCGGTCTGGACGCCATCCACGACACCGTTCACGAGATGGCTCGCGACGAAGCTCGTCACGGCAAGGCGTTCGAAGGTCTCCTCAAGAGATATTTCGGCAAATAAATCGCAAGACGAAAAAGAGCGGACTTTACGGTCCGCTCTTTTTTCCTGCCTTGTTTTATGTTTTAGTCAAAGCCGCGTTTTCGCCCCGCCGTTCGGAGCGATATCGCGGCTTTATTCGTTCAGGCGCGGGCGTTATGCGGCGCGCGGCGCATTTCTAATGGCTCTTACCGCGCCGTTTGGGTAACGCTTGCGCGCTTTTTACCTCGTCGCGCGATCGTCATGCGCGCAAAGGCGCGTCATTCGGCGTCGACGTCCGGCAGGGGACGGCGGGTGGCGGCGAGCTTGCTCACGATAAGCATCAGTTCTCCCAGCGAGTCGCAGGCGAGCGAATAGAACGCCACCTTGCCCTGTTTCTTGCAGCCCACCACGCCCGCGGCGCGCAGTACGCGCAGTTGATGGGAGAGCGTGGTCTGGTTGACGTCCAGCACTCCCGCGAGGTCGCTCACGCACATTTCGGTGACGGACAGCGCGGAAACGATGCGCAGTCTGCCGGGGTCGGCGAGCGCGTCCAGCACGTCCGCCATGTCGGCGAGCGCGCCCACGGAAGGCATATACTTGCGCACCAGCGATTCGGTGCGAGGGTCGAGCAGTACGGCCGTGCGTACGCCCGTCATTGTTTCGGGTCGAATTATCATGTCTGCCTCGTTCTCCTTTTTCGCATTATAACACGTTGACATTGTCGAAGGAACGCGCATATATAGATATCGTGACCAATAACGACGATATCTTCAGACTGCTGCTTCTCATGCTGCTCGTGCTCAACGACCACGGCGACACGGGCGCGACCACGTCCTCGCTCAACACCATGATGATAATGGCGCTGCTCATCGGCGGCAACGACGGCAATTCGAGCGGAGGCACGAGCGGGAGCGTTTTCCCCGACTGATGACTATTTTGCGTCATCGGGCGGATAACGCTTGCAAAAAACGCCGAAAATTGGTATGCTAAAGGCATGGAACTCAAGATCGGCAACGAGTGGGACGAGGTGCTCGCGGAGGAGAAGGACAAGCCTTACTTCTCAAAGATATCCGCGTTCCTGGACTCGGAATACAAGAACTACACCATCTACCCGCCGCGCTCGCTCATATTCGCGGCTCTCAAATACGTTCCGTTCTCGGACGTCAAAGTGGTCATCGTGGGCCAGGATCCCTACATCAATCCCGGCCAGGCGAACGGGCTGGCGTTCGCGGTGGGCGAGGGCGTACGGCTCCCGCCCTCCCTGCAGAACATCTTCAAGGAGATATCGAGCGACCTGGGCGTGGACATGACGGGCAAGAGCGGGGAGCTGACGGGCTGGGCAAAACAGGGCGTGCTCCTGCTCAACGCCACGCTCACCGTGCGCGCGGGCAACTCCAACGCGCACGCCGACTGCGGCTGGAAGGAGTTCACCGACGCCGTGATACGCAAGCTGGGCGCGCGCGAAAAGCCGCTGGTGTTCATACTCTGGGGGCGCAACGCGCAGATGAAGGAGCCGTACATCGCGCCCCGACACCTCGTGATCAAGAGCGCGCACCCGTCGCCCATGAGCGCGTACAACGGCTTTTTCGGCTCCCGACCGTTTTCCAAAACTAACGCCTTTCTCGAGGCGCACGGCATGACCCCCGTCGACTGGACGCGCACTCTTGCGGACGACCGTCCGTCATATTACGGCGGAACGGGGCGGATAATACGCGGCTGACGCGAAAGGGAAGAGTATCATGACACTTTCGACATTCACGCGAAAGACCCGAGTACTCGCGTTTTTCGGGGCGATACTGCTTTTTATGCTGCTCGCGCTGCCCGGCTGCGGGGGCGGAGAGAGCAACGCGCGCGACTTCAAGGCGTACGTGGGCATCGTGACGCGGGGCAGTCTGTACGGCAGTTGCGTCTTCATGGAAGAGCGCGACGGGCTGTCCTATTGCCTGACCAACTATCACGTGGCGCGCGAAACGGCGGAAGTCGAGGGCGAGCTGACCGTCACGACTCCGGACGGCTCGTCCGCGAGCGCGGAGATCGCGGGGTATTCGGAATATCACGACCTTGCGGTCATTACAACGACCGCAGATTTCGGCGAGCTCGAGCCGCTCGCGTCGGGCGATCGCGCGGGGCGCGCGAGCGAGGGTGAAGAAGCGTGGTCCGTGGGCAACCTGGGCGGCGAGGGCGTCACCGTGCACGGCGGCGAAGTCACCGACTCCTTTTTGACTGTGCGCGCCGCGCGGCTGGACGGCTCGGAGAGCATCAAGTACGTTCCCGTCGTCGAGGTCACGTGCAACGTGGGCGCGGGCATGAGCGGCGGAGCGGTGCTGAACGCGGAGGGCGACCTGATAGGCATCGGGACGTACAGATACGACGAAACGTCCGGACAGGCGCGCTACTTCGCGGTGTCCTCGGATATAGCCTTCGCGGTGTATTCCGCCATAGTGTCCCGTTGCGACGCTGGCGAGGAAGTCTCGCTCATCGAGGGCGCGGAGGGCTACGGCGTGTACTTCTGCGCGGCGGAAGGCGACGCGTCCGCGCAGTCGCCCGTGAGCAACACGCTGGGCGTGCTCATACGCGACGGTTATCCCCGTTCGCCGCACTCGCTCGGCTTCACCGTGAACGTGAACGCGTCGGGCATGACCGTGCTGTACGCGGGCGGCGGCACGGAGCTGGAGCGCGGGGACGTGATAACGGCGATAGCGGGCATACCCGCCGATTATGATCACGTCGCCCAGATATTCGCGTATCTTTACGGCTGCGAGGTGAGCGCGGAAGGCGTACCCGTCACCGTGACCGTCGCGGAGGGCGACGGCTCGCGCGAGGTGGCGCTCTCCGACTCCGACCGCGTACTGACGCGCAAATAGTGCGCATAAAGGGCAGGAAGTCCTTGCATTACGCTTGCAATGCGCTTTCTTCTGTGTTATAATTAACGCATAAGTTCTCTTCAAGGAGTGTTATGATTATGGCGGAAAATTTGTTCGATATCATCGTTGACAAACTTTCGGAATACCTCAAAGTGGATAAGTCCAAGATAACGATGGACACGAATATAAAGACGGATCTCAACGCCGATTCGCTCACCGTAGTGGAGCTGCTGTTCGCCATGGAACAGGAATACAACATCACGATACCAGACGAAGTGGTCGACAGCCTGGAAACGGTGGGCGACCTCGTCAGATATCTGGAAACTGTAATTAAGTGAAGCGGCGCGGAGTTCGCCGAAGATCGACGATGATTCCATCCGCGCATCACGGCGGGTGGAATTGTTTTAGGGGTCGATGACGATGGACGAGCAGGAGCGGGAGCGTCGCGAGGAGGAAGCGGCGGGCCCGAAGAAAAAGGACTACACGCTCTCTCAGCGCAGATACACCCCGCGCGAGGAGGCGCTGAACATAGCGACGCACGCGTTGGGCGCGCTCGTATGCCTGGTGTTCGGAGTGCTCATGACAGTGCGCGCGGCCGTGGGTATCGCCGAGGGCAGGCACGGCGTGGGCGCGCTGCTGTCCGTCATCGGGTTCTCGGTCGCGCTCGTGCTGATGTACACCATGAGTTCGGTGTACCACGCCTCGCGTTACGGCAGTCGCGCGCGTTCGGTGCTCAGGCGGTTCGACTATTGCTCCATATCCGTGCTCATCGCGGGCTCGTACCTGCCTTACGCGGTCATCGGACTGATAGAGAACGGCACGACGCCCGCCGATCCCGTGTGGGGCATAGTCATAGTCAGCGTGGTGCTCACGCTGGCGGTGCTCACCATCGTTTTCAACGGCATAAGCGTGCAGAAGTTCCGCGTGTTCACGTTCATCTCGTACGTGACCATGGGTTGGCTCATCGTCGTCAGGATATACCATCTGTTCCTCGCCATAGGCGCGGTCGCGTTCGGCCTGCTCCTGGGCGGAGGCCTGGCGTACACGCTGGGGCTGGTGGTGTACAAGCTGCGTCGGTTGCCGTACAACCACGCGATATGGCATCTGTTCGTGCTCGCGGGCAGCGTGCTGATGATAAGCGGCGTATACTTCTGTATGCTGTGACTGTCAGCGGAAAAAAGTTTTTACGGAGATATATATGTATCGGAAGGTAGACAGCAGTCTCAACTTCGTCGATCGCGAGAAAGAGGTCGGCAAGTTCTGGAAAGACAACAAGATCTTTGAGAAGAGCATCAAGAGCCGCGAAGGCGGGGAAGAGTTCTCTTTTTACGACGGACCTCCCACCGCGAACGGCAAGCCGCACATCGGCCACGTCCTGACGCGCGTCATGAAGGACATCATCCCCAGATACCGCACGATGAAGGGCTGCCACGTCCTGCGTAAAGCGGGCTGGGACACGCACGGTCTGCCCGTAGAGCTGGAGGTGGAGAAATCCCTCGGCCTGAACGGCAAGGACCAGATAGAAAAATACGGCGTCGAGCCTTTCATACAGAAGTGTAAGGAGAGCGTCTGGAAGTACAAGAGCCTCTGGGAGCAGATGAGCGACCAGGTGGGCTATTGGGCGGACATGAAGGACCCTTACATCACCTACGACGACAAGTACATCGAGTCGGAGTGGTGGAGCCTCAAGAGCATATTCGACCGCGGTCTGATATACAAAGGCCACAAGATAGTGCCTTACTGCCCGCGCTGCGGAACGGCGCTCGCCTCTCACGAGGTGGCGCAGGGCTACCGCGACGTGGAAGAGACTTCCTGCACCGCGCGTTTCAAGGTCAAGGGCGAAAAGGATCTCTACATCCTCGCGTGGACGACCACGCCGTGGACACTGCCCTCCAACGTCGCGCTGTGCATGAACGCGGACTTCGACTACGTCGAGATCGAGTCCGCGGGCAAGCGCTACATCCTCGCGGAGGCGCTCGCGGACAAGTACTTCGGCGACTATAAGGTGCTCTCCAAGAAGAAGGGCAAGGACTACGAGTACACCGAGTACGAGCCGCTTTTCCCTTACGCAAAGCTGAAGCCGGGCGAAAAGGCGTATTACGTCACCTGCGACGACTACGTGACGCTGACGGACGGCACGGGCGTCGTACACATCGCGCCCGCGTTCGGTGAGGACGACAGCCGCGTGGGACGCAAGTATTCGCTGCCTTTCGTGCAGCTCGTCGGCCCGGACGGCAAGTTCGTGGCGGGCTGCGGCGAGCTGACGGGCAAGTTCTGCAAGGACGCCGACTCCATGGTCATGGACGACCTGGAAAAGCGCGGTCTGTTGCAGGCGCGCATCAAGTTCACGCACAGCTATCCTTTCTGCTGGCGTTGCGACACGCCGTTGCTGTATTACGCCCGCGCGAGCTGGTTCATCCGCATGACCGCTCTTCGCGACGAGCTTATAGCCAACAACGCGTCCGTCAACTGGATCCCGCCCGGAATAGGCTCGGGCAGGATGGGCAACTTCCTGGAAAACGTCATCGACTGGGGACTCTCCCGCGAGAGATACTGGGGAACGCCTCTGCCCATCTGGATATGCGACAAATGCGGCAAGATGGAGGCGATAGGCAGCAAGGCCGAGCTCAAGGAAAAGGGCGGCATAAAAGGCGATATCGAGCTGCATAAGCCATACGTGGACGGCGTGACGTGGAAATGCTCGTGCGGCGGCACCATGCACCGCACGCCCGAGGTCATCGACTGCTGGTATGACTCCGGCTCCATGCCGTTCGCGCAGTACCACTATCCGTTCGAGAACAAGGACCTGTTCGCCGAAACTTTCCCCGCCAACTTCATAAGCGAGGCGGTGGACCAGACGCGCGGTTGGTTCTACACGCTGGAAGCGGTGTCCACGCTGATGTTCGGCAAAGCGCCCTTCCGCAACTGCATAGTGCTGGGACACGTGCTGGACAAGAACGGTCTGAAACAGTCCAAGCACCTCGGCAACGTCGTCGATCCCTTCGAGATACTGGGCAAGCAGGGCGCGGACGCCGTCAGATGGTATTTCTACACGATATCCAACCCCTGGATACCTTCGCGGTTCTACGGCGAGGCCGTCAGCGAAGTGCAGCGTAAGTTCCTGGGCACGCTGTGGAACACCTACGGTTTCTACGTGCTCTACGCCGAGATAGACAAGTTCGACCCGACCAAGTACTCGCTTGACAAGTGCTCGCTCTCGCTCATGGACAAGTGGATACTGTCCCGACTCAACACGCTGGTGGCGTACGTCGACAAGTGCCTGAATGAGTACAAGATAACCGAGCCCGCCCGCGAGATACAGGATTTCGTGGACTCGCTGTCCAACTGGTACGTCCGCCGTTGCCGCGAACGCTACTGGGGCGGCGGCATGACGGAGGACAAGATAGCCGCATACATGACGCTTTACACCGTGCTGGAAACGCTCAGCCGTCTGTGCGCGCCCTTCATCCCCTTCATGAGCGAGGAGATATACCAGAACATCGTGCGCAGCGTGGACAAGTCCGCGCCCGAGTCCGTGCACCTCTGCGATTTCCCCAAGGCGGACATGAGCATGGTGGACGCCGAGCTGGAAAAGGGCATGGCGCTTTGCGAGAGCGCGGCCGTGCTGGGCAGGAGCTGCCGCAACGCAGCGAACATCAAGAACCGTCAGCCGCTTTCCCGACTCATACTGTGCGGGAGCAGCGCGCAGCACCTCAGCGAAGGCCTCGCGTCCATACTCGAAGGCGAGCTCAACGTCAAGGACATCCAGTTCGCCGCGGACGCCAAAGCGTTCGTGTCCTATGAGGTCAAGCCCCAGCTCCGCACGCTCGGACCCAAGTACGGCAAGCTCATCGGCAAGATACGCGAAACGCTGGCAGCCAACGCCAACGACGTCGCGGCGGCGGTGGAGAACGGCGGCACGTATTCCTTCGACGCGGACGGCACCGAAGTCGTGCTTACGGCGGACGACGTGCTCATCAGCGCGTCGGGTTCGGGACGTTTCGTCACGCAGACGGACAAGGGTCTGACCGCGGTGCTCGACTGCGAGATAACGCCCGAGCTGCGCGAAGAGGGCTACATGCGCGAGATCGTGTCCAAGATACAGACCATGCGCAAGGACAACGGCCTGGAAGTCACCGACCACATCACGCTCAGCGTCAAGGGCGGGCCCGTCATCGAGGGCGTGATGAAGAAGTACGCTTCTTCCGTCATGTCGGACACGCTTGCCGACTCGCTCGCGGAGGGCGGTGAGTTCTCCAAGGAATGGGACATCAACGGCGAAAAAGCCACGATCGCCATAACGGCGGTAAAATAACGGAAAAGCGGGCTAGGGCCCGCTTTTTCCCGTCATTACGAGGGAGAGGGTAACATGGAAAGCATATACGATATCACGGTAACGGCCGCGGACGGCGGCCGGGTGAGCATGTCCGAATACGCGGGCAAGGTACTTCTCATCGTGAACACCGCGACGGGCTGCGGGTTCACGCCGCAATACGCCGGCCTGCAATCGCTCTACGACAAATATTCCGAGCGCGGGTTCGTCGTGCTGGACTTCCCCTGCAATCAGTTCGCGGGGCAGGCGCCCGGCACGATGGACGAGATAAACTCGTTCTGCACGCTCAATTACGGCACGACCTTCCCGAGGTTCGCCAAGATAAAGGTGAACGGTGAAGGTGAAGACCCGCTGTTCACTTTCCTCAAATCGCGCAAGAAGGGCGTGATGGGCGGGCGCATCAAGTGGAATTTCACCAAGTTCCTCGTGTCACGCACGGGCGAGGTGGTGAAGCGGTACGCTCCCGTCACCGCGCCCGAGAAGATGGAAGAGGACATACTCCGACTTTTGTAAAAAAATCGCAAAAGGCGCGTCAATTTAATTTTTCTTTAAGGGCGGGGGGATATCCTTGAGGCATGAACGACATCAAGGAGGACGAACCATGAATAAAGTGCTCGGTACTTTGTTGCTCGCGCCCGCCATAGCCGGCGTCGCGCTCATAGCCGACGTCGATCCCGCGCTCGGCGGCGAAGAAGCCATACGCCTGTTCGCGTACGACGCGTTCTCCGAGGACATGATGACCGCGCCCGGCGACAACGTCGTGTACGGCGGCGGGTATTCGGACGTCATGACCGACCTTCCGGGTACGTCGTTCGCCACCGAACCGCTCATCTACGACGACACGTTCTTTCTGACGACGTATTACGATTTCACTCCCGCGGATCCCGGCGTATCGCCCCGACCTTACGAGCCGGTGGGCGACGCCGCCGCGCTGGAAGGCGACAGCGGACCCGATGACGGAGTGACCGCTTCGGTAGCGGATTCGGCGGCGCTCATGAGCAGAGTCGCGGGGTTGCTCCCCGCGGGCAAGACCGATAAATGATCTCCGCGAAGGCCGTCTCGGAAGAGGCGGCTTTCGCTACGTTACGGAGGATACGGATGACTGTAAAGATAAACGGAATGACCGCTTACCGATGCGACGCGATATCGCTCGTCGGCGTGGCGGGACTGGGCGCGCTGACCGTTCTCAACCTGGTGTTTCGCCTTGCCGCGGGCGAGCCGACGAGCGCGTTCATGCACGTGATGGTGAGCCTGCTCTTCACGGCGTTCGGCGCGTTCGCCTGGCGTTCGCGCCTGCCCGCGCTGTGGCTGGCGGCGGGCGCGGGGAGCGTCGTGCTGACCATGTGCTCCAACCTGATCCCCGAATACGTGTCCGATCCCGTCAGTATCGCGCAGACGGTCATCGCGTTCGTGACGGGCGTCACCGCGCAGGTGTTTCAGATAGTGGAGCGCGCCGCGCCCGTGCGGTTCGCTTACGTCGCATTCACCGTTTTTCTCGTCGCGGGGCTGGCGTACGGCAGTTACTGCGCGGGCAACGTCTTTTCGGAGTACACGCGTTCGGGCGGCGCGGAGATCGCGACGTGGAGCGTCCCCGCGCGTTACGACGGCGAGGACTGCCCCGAGGTGGGCGAGCTGGTCACGGTGGAGTATCCCACCCGCGCGTACGCGACGGACGGCAGGGAAGTGACCAAGCGCGCGCACGTCTATCTGCCGTACGGCTATGACGAGAGCGAGCGTTACGACATACTCTATCTCCTGCACGGCACGGGCGAGGACGAGGACACGTGGCTGGCGGAGGGCGCGTCCAACAAGCGCATGGTGGACGCGCTCATCTTCCACGGCGACATCGCGCCCGTCATCATAGTGACTCCCACGTGGTATACCGAAAACGACTGCGCGGACGACCCCGACCGCCTGACTTACGCGTTCGCAAGCGAACTGCGCAACGATCTGATACCTTACGTGGAGAGCAGGTATTCCACGTACTCCGAGTCCGTGACGCACGACGGACTGGTCGCGGGGCGCGATCATCGCGCGTTCGCGGGGCTGTCGCGCGGGTCCGCCACGGTGATGCGCGCGGGGCTGAACGCCTCGACCGATTATTTCTCCATGTTCGGCGCGATGAGCGGCAGCATGACGACCGAAGAGGAGTTTTTGTCGGGCTTTCTGTCCGAAGAGGCCGCCGACAGGCCGATAAAGTACTTTTACAACTCCGCGGGAGCGTTCGACTTCCTGCTCAACGATCATCTTTCCTCTTACAGGTGGCTGATCGGCCGCGACCCCCGTCTGACCGATGGCGTGAACGCGTCCTTCGACGTGTTCCCCGCGGGCTACCACAGCATGGGGAGCTGGCACATCGCCTTGTATAACTCCCTTCAACACTTTTTCGGAGTCTGACTCGGTGGCGTCGGAATAAACAAAGCAACTTAAAACGCCCGAAAGCGGAATACTTTCGGGCGTTTTCGTGATGTCTGTAGTTTTGAGCTTATTTGTTCTCGAAGCTCTGCGTGCGGTCGGGACCCACGCCGATGAGTTCCACGGGGCAACCGATCTGTTTCTCGATGAATCTGATGTAGTTCATCGCGGCTTCGGGGAGGTCGGAAGGCTTCTTTGCCTTGGTGATGTCCTCCGTCCAGCCGGGCAGCGTTTCGTAGATGGGCGTGCATTTGTCCAGCTCGTGGATGTCGGCGGGGAAGTCGGTGATGACCTCGCCGTCGCACTCGTAGCCCGTGCAGACTTTGAGCTCTTTAAGCCCGGTGAGCGTGTCCAGCTTGTTGATGGCGATGCCCGTCAGACCGTTCACGCGCACGGCGTAACGGAGGATGACGAGGTCCAGCCAGCCGCAGCGACGGGGGCGGCCCGTGGTGGTGCCGTACTCGAATCCCGCCTCGCGGATGTAATCGCCCGTTTCGTCGAAGAGCTCGGTGGGGAAAGGTCCCTTGCCCACGCGGGTGGTGTAGCTCTTGGCGATGCCGATGCACTCGTCCACCAGCGTCGGTCCGACGCCCGCGCTCACGCAGAACCCGCCCGTGACGGGGTGAGAGCTGGTGACGTAGGGGTAGGTGCCCATGTCGATGTCGAGCAGCGTGCCCTGCGCGCCCTCGAACAGCACGTTCTTGCCCGCCTTGTGCGCGTCATAGACGATGACGGTGGTGTCGGCGGCGTATGCGGCGAGCTTTTTGCCCGCTTCGGTATACTCGGCGAATATCTTGGCGAAGTCCAGGCACTCCTTTCTGCGGAGCGCGGTCTTGCCGTAGCCGAACATGCCGCCTATATACTTGTTCTTGGCGTTGAGGTTGGCGCGCAGCTTTTCGGCGAACACCTCGGGGTGGAGGATGTCGTAGAAACGAATGCCGATGCGCTCCGCCTTGTCCATGTAGCAGGGGCCGATGCCCTTCTTCGTGGTGCCGATGCCGCCTTCGCCCTTGGCCTCCTCGCTGAGCTCGTCGATGAGCAGGTGATAGGGCATGACGATGTGCGCGCGGTAGTCGATGCGCAGGCCGTCGAGCGATGTGCCGTTCGCTTTCACTTCGACCATTTCTTTAAGGAGAGCGAGGGGATCGACCACGCAGCCCGGTCCGATGCAGCACAGCGTGCCGTCGTAGAGTATGCCGCTGGGTACGAGATGGAGCTTGTAGGTCTTGCCGCCGCTCACGACGGTGTGACCGGCGTTGTTGCCGCCCGTGGCGCGCACGACGACATCCGCCTTTTCGGCCATGATGTCTATAACTTTGCCTTTTCCTTCGTCGCCCCACTGGGCGCCGACAAGTGCGGTGATCATGTGTGTGTTATCTCCTTGAATTTTTCAGCCTGTATATGACCGCCGCTGCGATGAGCGCGAGGACGAGCAGCGCGGCGACAGGGATGAAATATTGCATTGCGATGTCGTCGCCCGAACCGGGGACGGCTATGAACGTGACCAGCCCCGCTATGAGGGCGAGCACCGCGAGTGCGGGCAGCGTTATGCCTGCGACGCGATTGTGTTTATCCGCGAGTTGCAGTCCCGCCATGAGCATGAGCGCGGCGTATATGCAGCATACGGCGGCGTATACGGGCACGAGCTCCGTGGCGGACGCGCCTTCGTGCGTGAGCGTGATCGCGACTACGGCCGCGACGAGCATCGCGGTGAAGACCGCGGACGTAACGGCGAATATCCGACCTTTGTGCGGCGCGGCGGCCGTGGACGCGGGGAACAGCCCCACTCTGCCCAGCGGGCGCACGAGCGCGCACAGCACGACGACGTTGACGGCGAAAACGCCCACCTGCGGCATGCGGAAGAGCAGAAGGTACTGCGCGAACCCCATGGACTCGACGTACCCGTAATAGAGGTAGAGCGCGAGCGAGCCTATGCCGAGCGTGCAGGCGAGCAGCGATATCACCGCGCCCGCGACGCACTTGACGTAGTCGTTTCTGACGGGCGCGAACTTGTATATCAGCGCTATGGGCAACGCGTAGATCGTGTTCGACACGAACGTGAGCGGGATGAAAGGCGAGCCGAACACGAGGTTGCCCAACACGTCGGACAGCGCTCCGACGATCATCCCGCCGACGGGACCGAGCACCGCCCCGCTTATCAGCCAGGGCAGGTAGATGAAAGTCACGGTGAAAGTGGGCATTATCGTGAGCGCTTTGCCTATCAGTTTCATGATGAGCGCCAGCGCCACGAACACAGCGAACTTGGTGATCCGTCTACTGGAGAAGAACCTTTCCCGGTCCTTACCGTTTCCCTTGCGGGTGTCTTGCTTTTGCAGTTCTGCTGTGTCTACCTCTGCGGCCTGTGAAGCGGCTTCGGGAGCGGCAATTTCCTGCTGAGCGTTCTTACTCATTGTCGGGCCCTCCTTAGGCAATGATGTCTTGCTCATCCATTATACACGTTTACGCAGAGATATGCAAATGTTTTTTCGCTCATCTCGTCTTTTGGGACGCGATTTTTTGCGGCCGTAAGCCACGAAACTTTCCATCAGCCCGAACGCCGAATAGAGCGCGACGGTACCGCCGCAACCGACGACTGCGCCGACGGACGCCGCGAGAAGGAGCGGGCAGGCGCGCAGCGCGCCGCACGTCCAGCTCGCCAGGAAACAGCAGGGCAGAGCCAGCCCCACCGCCGCGGCGGCTCGGCCGAGGAAGGAGAGGGAAATGCCCGTGCGCCGACGTATGCAGATAACGTCCAGCGCCGTGGACAGCGTGAGCGACACGAAGAGCGCGAGGCACAGCACATCGGCGTCGAACCGTCCCCAGAACGCGAACATCACGCCGAACATGACCGCCGACCCGATGACGTAGTTGAGAAAGCCCTGTTTCTCCATGCCCAGCGAGTTCATCATGGAGGACGTGACGCTTTCCAGCGCGATGGGCAGCAGGAGCGCCGAACCCATGCGCAGGAACTCGCCCGCGCGCGCGTCGCCGTAGACGGCCTCGCCGCACTCCGCGCCCAGCCCGCCGAACAGCGGCAGGAACACGCACGCGACGACGACGGAGAACCCGATGGCGGTCTCCGCCCGCCGCCGCACTTCCGCCTTGTCGCCCGCGGCGTCCGCCTTCGCGAGCGCGGGTATCATCGCCTGCGACAGCGAGCCTATCACCGTTATGGGCAGGAAGAGCAGGGGCATCGCCATGCCCACCGTCGCGCCGAACATCTCCATGGCCTCGCCATCGGTGTACCCCGACGTGACGAACAGAAAGGGCACGGCCACCGCCATGAGCGAGTTGACCAGCGACGTGGACGCGCGCAGCACGCTTATGGGCATCGCCGCCGAGAGCAGGGGCGCGAACTCTCCGCGCGGCCTGCTCAGCCGCCCGCCGCGCGCGAAGTAACACACCGCCGTGGCGACGGCGCTCACCGCCATCGCGACGGCCAGCGACAGCGCCGCCGCGTATATCTTATCCATGCCGACGGCGAACAGCGCCACGCACAGCGCGATGCGCACTATCTGTTCGGTCAGCTCGATGACGGATATGGTGGCGTAACGCTCCTTGCCCCAGAACGCGCCGCGGAACGCCGCCGCAAGCGAGCAGAACAAAAGGGAGGGCAGCAGGATGTACAGCGCCGCCCGTCCCTCTTCCGAGCCTATGACGGAGGACACGGGCGCGCGCAGCGCCACGACCAGCCCGATGAGCGCGAGGGATATCGCCCCGCCCGAGATCAGCCCCGCGCTGACCAGCGAGTCCGTGCGCCGTCCCATGCCTTTGGCGTCGTAAGCCGCGGTCAGCTTACCCGATATCAGGGGCAGCCCGCTCGTCGTAAGCGTCATCAGCACAAAGAAAAAAGAGAGCGCGACCTGGTATATCCCAAGACCGCCCGCGCCCATCTCTCTGGACAGGTATATCTTGAATACGAATCCGAGCGCCCTGTCCACGACCGAAAACGAAGTCAGCGTGACGACCGCTCTCGCGAGCTTGTTCATACACGCCGATTATATTTCTTTTTTGGCGAAATTATGCGCAACGTGTCAAAAGACGGTCCGTGCGTATTTTTTGCAAGTTTTTTATCATGTTAATATTTGTCCATATTAGGATAATAAAATTCTTGAGGGGGTGGGGTAACTATGTTATTATATAGTTGCCATACGGTCATACGTTGATATACGTCCGAATCATCGCCAGCCGATGCAGGCGGACGAAATCAATGGAATGCAATAAAAAAAGGAGGAAATCATGAAAAAGATCAAAAAGACGATCGCATCCGTACTCGTGCTCGTATTCGCGCTCTTTCTGACGTCGGCAGTCATGGTCGCTTGCAGCGATGACGAACCCCCGGGACCCGAGCCGGGTGGGATCGCGACCGAACTGCCGGAAGGTTCCGCGGCTACAGTCGAAGTCACAGGCAGTTACACGTCGCCTGTGAGCATAAATTATATGCGTCTCGCGTCAAACTTTTATCAGACGACGGCGAGCTACCAGATGCTGACGACTTATGAAGACGGCACGTATTGCTTCGTGACCACGACGACAACGGTATCCGCAATGGATATCGAGTGGACGGACAGCGACGCTGGCGCGAAGTGCAATCCGAGAGCGGTAAGTTTCCGCGCGTATTACGGGGAGTGCGAAGAGAACGCATCCTCGGGCGGCGATACTGAAATAGCGCTCTCCAAACCCTTCCGCATCATTGGCGGTGAGGTTGACGGCAGCGGAAACGTGCTTTATGCTTACGATACTTTCAATTGGGAGGGCTACAAGCCGCTCAATCTTGCGGGCGCGGATAACAAGCAGCTGTCCACGGCGGACGAATACCGTTTGTCGCTGGCGTGGAACGACATGACCGTGGTCGTGGACGACGAAACCGACCAATTTGCAAAAGCGACGCTCGTCGTGGCTCCCGAAAGCGAGCGTACGCTCCAGACCGTACCGTCCGCGCCTGGCGACACCGCCGGACCGGCTTTTCGCAAAACGGTGAGTGCGTATATCTCGCTCACGGACAAAGCCATGGGCTTCGAACAGCTTTCGGATGAGAAGTTCCGCGTCGCATTCCAGTTCCAGGTGCTTCTGAACTACGACGACGGGACGTATTGCCTCATGCATAGCGCAGCGGTGTTCATGAATCTCTGGATAAACGTAGCGACGGCAGGTAACGATTTCAGCACGGAGAACTACGGCGTCGAGGGAGGAACCGGCGTGGAATTTACTCAATATTTCGGCAATTACACCGCGGAGGATAATCCCTACGACGACACCATGGAAAACATAACTTTGGGCGATGCGATTCGTGTGGTGGCGACGCGGACAGTCGGTAGCGGCGTCAGCGGGCAGGGAAGCGGCGGTGCAACGGCGGTCTCAGGCTATCTCGCGGATACGATGTATTGGACGGCGGAGATGAGCGCCGCCACGGGCGCCGCCGACGGCGCGGCCTATCTCGAAGAAGAGGGGTTCGTGAGTTCCGTCGTCGTTGGTATCAAGGAGAGCTTCACCGTCACGACGGGTGCCGACGGCAGCGTGACGGCGGAGGGCAGCGTACCCAGCGCGTCCATTCCGTTCATGAAGATCTCCGATTCGGGCACTTTGGAGCCCGTGAGATAACTGAAACATCAAGGGGAACATATCATGATAAAAAACTATAAACTTTGGAGAGGGCTTTTCGCGGTTTTCTGCGTTCTGTTCGTGACCGTTATTTTCCTGACTTCACTGGCGTTCCTGCGTCACGGCGACATTAATACCTTTCTTGGTATCGAGGCGCCCCGTCAAGCGGTCATAACCGAGGACACAAACTATTATCCCAGCGACTATCCGGTCGTTGCTCAGAGCGGCGAGACGGAAGCGGAAGCACAGGCGCGTGTCCGGGCTGAACTCGCGGAAGACGCGAAAGCGTATAATATCACGGCACAAGAGGAAGGCACGGTGCTCCTTACGAACAAGGACAACGCACTTCCTCTCGCAGTGGGCAGCCGCATAACGCTGTTCGGCAACGCGACGGCCATGCCGGTCTATCGTTCCAACGGCGGCGGTTCAAGCACCGTGTATCCGGAGGATACTTATATAGCGGCCATGGAGACGGCGTTCGGTTCGGACAACGTAAACAACCTCATGGGTAACACGACGACCATATCCACTACAACGCCTTACAAGGTGAACGAACAGCCCGTGGAGTTCTATACCGCGGAAAAACAAGCTACTTATGTCGATGACTACAATGATGCGGCGATAGTCATGTTCAGCCGTTTCGGCGGCGAGCAAAACGATCTCGATCCGAACGCTGATGGCGGGCCTCAACTTGCGTTGCATCAGGATGAAAAAGACGTGCTCAGGCTCATCAGAGATTCCGGAAAGTTCGACAAGACCATCGTGCTCATAAACAGCGGTTGGGCCATGGAATTGGACGAACTGGAGGAATATGACGTGGACGCTTGTCTCGTCATCGGACTGCCCGGCGGTTACGGTATGCATGGTGTGGCGAACGTACTCACGGGCAAGGCCGATCCTTCGGGCTCGCTCAACAATGCATGGGTGTCTGATTCGCTTTCGCCGCCCGCGATGCGTAACTTCGGAGACTTTACGTTCACGAACACGACCACGCAGTACAAGAACAAATACGTCGTGTACGCCGAAAATATCTATGTGGGCTACAAATATTACGAAACGCGTTATCAGGATCAGGTGCTCGGCGTCAATAACGCGACGAGTTCCAAGGGCTCTTACGCTAGCGGTAACGGACAGGCCTGGGATTATGCCGATGAGATGAGCTACCCGTTCGGATACGGCAATTCGTATGCGCGGTTCACGCAGGAACTTGAAAACGTCGTGTGGGATCGCGAAACGCACAAGGTAACGGCGACCGTCAGTGTGACCAACAACGGCGTACCCGATGGTTCGCTTTACGATGGCAAGAGCAGCGATGCCGTTCAGCTTTACGTGCAGCTGCCTTGGGAGCGTGGCCAGGCGGAAAAATCCGCCATACAGCTCGTCGATTTCGAAAAAACAAAGCCGCTAGCCGCAGGCGAGAACACGACGGTTACGCTCGAATTCGACGATTATATATTTGCGACGTACGACCAGAACGCTACCAACGGCGCTGATACGACCAAAAAAGGATGTTACGTGTTCGACGAAGGTACATATTATTTTGCCATCGGAGATGACAGTCACGATGCGCTTAACAATGTACTGGCGGCGCGCGGAGAGACCGGCATGTTCTCGCACGACGGAGATCCGGTCTCCGGCGATGCCGACAAAGTGATCAGCGAGGAACTTACCGAACTCGACAACACCACTCACGCCCGCTCGATGTGGGGCAATAAGGAGATCGTCAGCAATCGCTACACGGGTGACGGCGCAACGGACGACGAATATATCGACATCAACGAGTTTATTCCCGGTAAAGTCACCTATCTCACGCGCGGCGATTGGAATACTTATCCCGATCCCGTGACCGATCTCGAAGCTACACCGCTAATCCTCGAGCAGATGGAAGGTAAGTGGTACTCCAAGCCCGAAAATGCGCCGTCCATGGATACGTATAATAGCGGTGTCGCGAACGAGATGAACTTCGTCACCATGCGCAACGTCGAATGGGACGACGACACTAACTGGAATGCATTCCTCGATCAGCTAACGCCGAAAGAGCTGGCGACGATACCGGGCGAGACCATGTCCAATGCGGCGATACAGTCCGTGCAGTTCCCGACGACGTCCAACGGCGACGGTCCAAGCGGTATGGCCGGCGGTGTGCATCACATCGCACAGACCGTACTCGCATGTACATTCAACAAAGAGCTCCTGCAAAAGCGCGGATACTTCATTGCTGAGGATATGCACATCGGCTTCAACGGCACGATATATGCGCCCGGTTCCAACCTCCTTCGTACGCAGTACGGCGGCCGTAACGGCGAGTACTGGAGCGAGGATTCCGTGCTGGCGTTCATATGCAACGCTGAAATGGTACGCGTGATGACCGACAAAGGCGCGATCGCTTCCGTCAAGCACTTCGCCGGCAACGATCAGGAGACCAACCGTCACGGTCACGCTCTGTTCGCAACGGAACAGGCATGGCGTCAGGGCTCGCTCAAGGCCTTCGAGGGAGCATTCACTTACGGCGGCGCGATGGGTACGATGACGTCGTTCGCTCGCGTGGGCTGCATAGCGTCCACTTCGAGCAGGGCCACCATGACAGGCGTGTTGCGAGAGGAATGGGGCTTCATGGGAGTCAATATGACGGACTCTTCCAAAGATAGTGCTAGCTACGTGTATACGGCTGAATCACTAGTCGCCGGCACCAACCAGTTCAACAACGATCCCGGCAGGACGAACGAGATACTTCAGGATATCATAGGAAGGGACAATGACGGCTATCTCTACGGCAAACTCCGTGAGACCGCAAAGTATTTCTTCTACACATATTCGCGTTCGCATATCGCCAACGGTATGGACGCTGACTCCGTCATCGTGCCTTTCGTGGCATGGTGGCAACCGGTACTGATAGTATTGTGTGTGTTGCTTGGTCTGCTCGCGGCGGCGGCACTGGTGCTCTTCATATTGGGCGGATACGTCCTGAAACGCAAAGGAACGGAGGCATTATCATGAGCGTGATAAACGTAAAAGAAAGTTTTAAAGACAGAACTGCGGGTTTCTGGATAGGCTTTGGCGCGGGATGCTTCATGTTGATCGTCACGGTGGTCCTCATGGCGCTCTATTACTCGGACAACGTGTTCTATCACCCTGACGACAGGGACAAGGTCCGCATGGCTTGGTTATTCGTGTTCTTGTTCGCGGGCGCTGTGTGCCAGCTCTTCACGGTTTTCACCGACCTCAAGTTTGCGCGGCTTCTACCCGTGGTTTTGTACGCGCTCGGTTTGGGCATGTACTTCTATCTCGCAATGTTCCCGATAGCCGATGCCGTAACGGGCGTGCAGTTCTTCGGCGGCAACGTGGGGAACACCGTACTGTTTCTCGTGCTCATAGCCGTCGGAACGGTGGCGGAAGTTGCGTCTTGCTTCATGTCACAGCGTAAGATTTCATGATCTACGGACGGTTCGTCAACGATAAGGTCCGGCGCTCCCTTGGCGGAGCGCCGGACCTTTGCTCGTTTGTTTACATTGTATTTCGCGCATGGCAAACGGTATGATGTCTGTCAGAACGTCATCAATCCGCCCTTGACTATCTTGCACTTGAGCCGCATGCCCGTGTAGATCTCGCCGTCCAGCTGGATGGGGTAGTCGCCGTTGTCCACCTCCACCTCTTCGACGTCCCTGTGCGAAAGCTCGGGCAGGCCTTCGTGCTTGCCGCTCAGGAAGCGGGGAAGCACGCGCAGGACGGAGCGGTCCTTTTTCTCCGCGATCATGAGGTCCAGCTTGCCGTCGTCTATCTTCGCGTCGGGCGAGCACATCATGCCGCCGCCTATCGCCACGCCGTTGCTTATGCCCACCATGATGCAGTCTCGCTCGAACGTTTCGCCGTCCGCGGTGATGCGCATGTGGTAGGGCTTGAATTTGAGCAGGCACCCCACGAGCGAGATGTAATAGGAAATGGCGTTCTTCTTGTCTATGACCGATTGCAGGACGTCCACGTCCATGCCCGTCCCCGCGACGTTGAGACACCTGCGCGTCCCGCAGTCGATGTAGTCGATGTTGCGCACCTTGCCGGCCAGCATGACTTCGAACGCCTTGACGGGGTCGGATTCCAGCTTGGCGGCGCGCGCGAAATCGTTGCCGCGCCCCGCGGGTATGAACCCCAGGCGCACGCGCTCGGTGTCCAGCCCGTTGAGTACTTCGTGGAACGTGCCGTCGCCGCCTATCGCCACGACGGTGTCCGCGCCGCGCTCGCACAGCTCGCGAGTTATCCTCTCGGCGTGGCCTTTCGCTTCCGTTTTATGCACGGAGTACTCTATGCCCTTGGCGTCGCAGTATTCCGTTATCCGCGCGAGATATTTCCCGCCTCTGTTCTTTCCACTGCCCGCGTTTACCACAAAGTCATACATACACGTATCATAACAAATTATGAAGAAAATTTCAATATATTCTCACGAAAACATCAAAAAAATTTCGCGCCGCGTTGCGTCACGCGTCCGTCACTTACGCGGCTCCGGACGCCGTCCGTGGTCACGCGGCGCGCCGGGAGCGCGTTTTTCCGCCCGCTCGCGGCATAATTTCCGAGCAATTTGCGCAATGATGCGCCATATCGTTTGAAAATTCGGAAGTTTGGTGATATAATCGGGGATAATGGATCACGAGATAGAAATCCCCAAGTGGCTGAAAAAATTCGCGTCGCTCAACGACTCGCCCCTCTACATCGTGGGCGGGTATATACGCAACGCGCTCAGCGGACTGCCGCCCTCGGACATCGACGTGGCGGGGAAGCCTCTGCCCGAGACGCTCAGACTGCCTCGCGGGTTCTATTTCGCCACGACGTACAAGCGCATGGGAACGGCGCTCATCCGTCATCGTTTCAACGACAAGGCGGAGGTGGAGTACACGCCCTTCCGCACGGAGGAGTACGCGCCCGGCGGGGGACACGTCCCCGTCAAGGTGGAATTCGACGCGGACATAAGCGAGGACGCCAAGCGGCGCGACTTCACCGTCAACAGCCTGTACATGGACATAGGCACGGGCAAGATCTACGACTTTTTCGGCGGCCTGCGCGACATCGAGCGGCGCGTCATGCGCGCTTACGACCCCGACGCGGTGTTCTCGTCGGACGGACTGCGGCTCATGCGGCTCATACGCATAGCGGCGGAAACGGGCTTCGGAGTGGACTCCGCGACGGCGGACGCCGCCATGCGCAACGCGCACCTGCTTGCGGACGTGACGCCCAACCGCAAGCGCGACGAACTGCTCAAGATGCTGCACGCCGACGAGGCTTACGGCGTGGAGGACGCGCATTACCGCGCGCTCACCATGCTGCGCGATTACGGCATGCTGAAATACGTCATACCCGAGCTGGCCGAGCTGGACGGGCTGGCGCAGAACGCGGCGTACCACAAGTACGACGCGCTGGAACACACCTTCCGCGTGGTGAGGTATTCGCCGCCCCAGGTACGGCTGGCGGCGTTGCTGCACGACGTGGGCAAGGCGGAGTGCGTGCGCCGCAACGGCAACATGCACGATCACAACGTCCTGGGCGCGGAGATGGCAGAGCGCATACTCACCGATCTGAAATTCCCCCGAAAGGACGTGGAACACGCCGTGCGTCTGGTGCGGTATCACATGTACGACAAGGACCGCATGACGGGGGACGGCAAGATGCTGCTGTTCGTCGCGGAGAACGCGGACATCGTGGACGACCTCACCGAGCTGATGGAGGCGGACACGCTGGGCAAGGGCGTTCCGACCACCACTCCCGCGCCCAGGCTGAGAGCGTTCCTCAAACGCTTCCACGACAGCGGCGCGCCCCGCAGGCCGGGCGAGATGAAGATAAACGGCGCGGATCTTGCCGCGATGGGTTACTCGGGCGACGCGATATCCGCCGAGCTTACCGAGCTGTACCGCACGTGCGTGCTCGAGCCGTCCGTCAACGACCACAAGCGTCTGACGGCCATCGCGCGCAAGCACATCGGTCTGCCCGAGGAGGCGCCCACCTCACGCCGCAGACGTCGCAGACGGCGAAAGAAGTCGGAAAAAGCATAAACGGGGGACGTGCGTTCCATATTAGGGATATGAAACGCGTTCGTTCGACGATCATGATACTTTGCGTGGCGGCGCTCATTGCGGGCGCCGCTTTTCCTCTGTCCGCGCCCGTCACGGCGCACGCGCGTTCTTTGCCCGTGCTCACGCTGACGTACGGCGACCGCGAGTTCGTGTACTCCGAGTCCGCCGATCCGCCCGCGGATTTCACGGTGGCGGAAGAGCTGGCGCGGCGGGGCATGGACAAGCCTCCGCGCGAGCGCATGGGTATCGTGGACGGCATGATCGCGCGGGGCGTCGGCACGGAAGAGGCGCTGACGTATTGTTTCCCGCGCCTGCCCGAAGTGCTGGACGCGGCGGGAGCGGCGGTCGCGCTCGAACCGAAGGACGCGGAGATGCGGTTCTATCCCGACCGCACGCCCATGTTCGAGATATCCCGCTCTTCGCCCGGCGTGAGGCTGGACCGCGAACGCACCTGCGAGAACGTGTATTTCGCGCTCAAACGGGGCGCGGGCAGCGCGGCGCTGGCTGTGGAAACGCTGCTGCCCGAGCGCACCGCGGAGGACTTGTCGGCGTACACGCACCTGCGCGCGGCGTACGAAACGGATTTCTCGTCCAGCACTCCCGAGCGCAGGCACAACGTGCGCCTGGCGCTCACGCGCGTGGGCGGCGTCATGCTGGACGACGGCGAAACGTTCTCGTTCAACGAAACGGTGGGGCGGCGCACGCGCGCAAACGGCTTCGAGTCCGCCAAGATAATAGTGGGCGGGCGGTACACCGAGGGCGTGGGCGGCGGCGTGTGCCAGGCTAGCACGGCGGTGTACAACTGCGCTCTGCGCGCGGGGCTGAAGATAACGGCGGTGTCCAGGCACTCTCTCGTGCCGACGTACGTGCCGCCCTCCTTCGACGCGATGGTGAACGGCAGCGGCAGCGATCTGAAGTTCGTCAACGACACGGGCGGGCCGGTGTCCATACGCACGGTGGTGTCCGACGGCCACGCGCGCGTGGAGATATGGTCCTCGCGCATGACGTGCACCGTGGAGTGTCGTTCGGTGACGCTGTCCGTGGGCGAGCGCCCCGCCGACGAGGAATTCATCGACACCGACCGCGTCTACACCGCGGGCATGAGCTCGGGCGAGCGCGTGCGCGTGAGCGGGGGAGCCGCGCCCGTGAAGAGCGAGGGCTGGCTGATCGTCCGCCGCTCGGACGGCACCCGCGAGGAAAAGCGCATACGCACGGACGAGTACGCCGCCGCCCGTGGGCTGGTGGCGGTCGCCCCCTGACGATATCTTACTCGGTTTTCATTGACATTTAATGCCCGCGTGATATATACTATATAGCAGTAATATATTACAAGGAAGGTATTTGCCGTGACCGAAAACAACAATAACGACGAGAAGCGCGGCGCCCCCGTGAAAACGGGTGTCATGGCGCGTTTTTCGGCATTGTCTTACACACGGAAGTTCCTGGTCATATTCTTCACCGTCGTTGCCGTTTTCTGCTTTCTGATCGCACTGTTCGCGGTGTTGCAGGCCAACGGCGTGTTCAAGGACGAGCACGGTAACGTGACCTCGTTCAACTGGTACGGGTTCATCATAGGCATGGCCATCGTGCTGTGCGTCATATTCGGGCAGTTCGCCTGCGTGCGCCAGGGCTATTACAACGACCTGGTGTTCGATTACGTCATTTTCGCGGTTCCGCTTGCGTTCGTGGGCGGCGTGTTCTATTACGCCGCGTTCAACAACTGGCATTGGGGCGGCATCGGCGTGCTGGGCGCGCTCATCGGCGCGGGCATCGGTCTGGTCGTGGCTAAAGCGGTGTACGGCAAGTTCACCAAAAAGCCGCGCGTACGCATTATACAGATGCTCGACCTGGCGTGCGTGTTCTTCCTGCTCGGCCAGTGCATAGGCCGTATCGGCTGCTATTTCGGCAAGTGCTGCTACGGCATCGCGGTGGATTTCGACGTGTTCCCGTTCTCCTATGAGGTGCACGGCGTGCTCCACCTCGGCAACCCCTTCATCGAATCCATATGGTGCGCCATCGGGTTCATACCCATGGCGATAATGTACCTGAGCGATCGCAAGTGCTTCAACGGCTTCTTCATCTCGCTGTACTGCATCTGGTACGGCGCGGAGCGTTTCACGCTGGAGTTCTTCCGCGCGGACGCCGAGAAGCTGGTGATCCCCGGTACCGATTTCGGCATCTCTCAGCTCGTCAGCCTGATAATGATAGCGTTCGGCGTGATATGGATCGCGCAGTACGTCATCCGTGCGCGGCTGGCAGGCAAGAAACTAATGATACTCGTGCCCCGCGCCCGTCTGTCCGACGAATACTTCGGCTACGGCGACACGGTGTACGCGCATCCTCAGGGCGACGGGGAAGGTCATCTCCTCCCGCCCGCGACCAACGCGGAGGCCGTCGCTTCCGCGCGCTCAGGCAAGGAAGACTGACATGACGGGGACCGAACATACCGAAGCGGACCGCTCGAGGTTCGTATGCAACTTGATAGCCGCGGGCGGACTCATAATCTGCGGCGCGGTGCTGCTGGTGTTCGGCATCGCCGGTGACGCCATAGGCGTTTCGGTGGTGTCGCTCATCGCGCCCGTCATCCTGCTCTGCGTCGGGCTGGCGTTGCTCGTCACCTCGCTCTTGCGGCGCAACACCGTGACGCTCTACGTGTCCGTGCTCATGCTGATGTGCAGCGCGGCGTCCTTCTGCGCCAACCTCATCCCGGGCGTGTCTTACGCCACCATCTGGCCGATGTACGTGGTCGCGCCCGCGGTCGCGTCCTTCTTCACCATGCTCATGAGCGGGGCGATACGCTTCCACGTGCGCATCATATGCGTGTTCGCGGTGCCTGCGGTGTTCTTCTCTCTGTTCGCCGCCGGCATATGGAGCGTCGGGATACTCATCCCCGTACTTATAATATACATCGGACTGCTCGCGCTGTTCGCCGCACTCGCAGTCAAAGGAGAGCCCGAAGAATGAACAAACCCACTCGCAATCTCACGCTCATGACCGACCTTTATGAGCTGACCATGATGAACGGCTACCACGCTCTCGGCACCGCGAACAGGATCGCGGTGTTCGACGTGTTCTTCCGCCAGGCGGGACAGATATCCTATGCGGTCGCGGCGGGACTGGAACAGGCGGTGGAGTACATAGAGAACATTCACTTCGACGCGGACGACATCGAGTATCTGCGCTCACAGGGTTTCGGCGGGAGCTTCCTCGAAGAGCTCCGCGACTTCCGTTTCACGGGCGACGTTTTTTCCGTTCCCGAGGGTACGATAGTTTTCCCCAACGAACCCATACTCATCGTGCGCGCGCCGCTGGCGCAGGCTCAGCTCATCGAGCCGGCGCTGCTCAACATAATCAATCACCAGACGCTCATCGCCACCAAGGCGTCCAAGGTCAAGAAGAGCGCGGGCGCGGCGTCCGTGTCCGAATTCGGTCTGCGCCGTGCGCAGGGCCCCGACGCGGGCATATACGGAGCGCGCGCCAGCGTCATAGGCGGCTGCTCGGGCACGAGCAACGTGCTTTCCGGCCAGATGTTCGACATCCCCGTCAAGGGCACGATGGCTCACAGCTGGATAATGAGTTTCGACAGCGAGCTGGAGGCCTTCCGCAAGTTCGCCGAGATATATCCGGACAACACTCTGCTGCTCGTGGACACTTACGACACGCTGCGCAGCGGCGTACCCAACGCCATCAAGGTGTTCGACGAGCTGAAAGCGCGCGGCAAGCGTCCCGTGGGGATAAGGCTGGACAGCGGCGACCTCGCGTACCTTTCCAAAAAGGCGCGCAAGATGCTGGACGACGCGGGGCATAAGGACGCCGTCATATTCGCGTCCTGCGATCTGGACGAATACGTCATATCCTCGCTGGGCGAGCAGGGCGCGCGCATAGACGCGTACGGCGTGGGCACCCGCCTCATCACCAGTGAGAACATGCCTTCGCTGGGCGGAGTGTATAAGCTTGCGGAGCTGGAAGAGGACGGCGTGCTCGTCCCCAAGATTAAGATATCCGACACGCAGGAGAAGATAACCAATCCCGGGTTCAAGACGGTCTACCGCGTCTACGACGAGGACGGCATGGCGTTCGCCGACCTGATCGCGCTGGAAAGCGAGAAGTTCGACACGTCCGCGCCGCTCACGCTCACGCACCCGACGATGCGTTGGAAGTCCACCACGCTGCGCAAGTACACCATGCGCAAGCTGCTCGTCCCCATATTCGAAAAGGGCAAGAGGGTGTACGACCTGCCGCGCCTGTCCGACATCGCGGAATACGACCGCAGGGAAAAGGCGACGTTCTGGGACGAGTACATGCGTAACGTCAACCCGCAGATCTACAAGGTCGACCTTTCCGACAACCTTTACGATCTCAAAGCCCGCCTGATAGCGGAACATACCGGAGGAGCGCAATGAATTTTCGCACCGTCAAAAACGGCTACGACCCCGCGGAAGTGGAACAATACTTCAAACGCATACGCGAGGCGTACGACGAGACCCTCGTCGCCCAGCGCGACCGTATCTTCGCGCTCAAAGACGAGTTGGCCCGTGCCGAAAAGACGGTGTCGGAGTACGACGCACGCAAGGAACAGATAAGTCGGGCGATAGAGTCCGCGCTCTCCAAGGCGGACGAGATAGAGCGGCTCACAAGGCGCAAGATAGCCAAGGAGCTTTCCGCGCTCCGCAAGTTCCATAAGCGCTGGGTGGAGCATTTCGCGAAGATACTCCGCAAGTACCCGCTGGACGACGACCTTCGAGCCGCCGACGAGGTGGACAAGGCGATGGCGGAGCTGCTCAACGAAGCCGATTCCACGCCGAGCGCGCTGGGAACGGAGGGCTTCGACCCCGTGGGTATGATAGAGGGGCATCTGGCGGCGGAGAGCGCCGCGGACGACGAGCAGTTCGATTACGACGCCGCGCTCCACCCCGACGAGGACCTCGGACAGATACTCAAGGATCTCGGAGTGCTGTTCGATGACAAAAAACGCTGAACCGCGAGGAAAAGTTGGATTAAATTTTCGAAAACGTCTTGCTAAACGCACATTTTTCTGCTATAATAAAAATGTATCAACCGATAGGGGACGGAACTCATGCTTAACGATCTCATCAGAAGGACGAATGCGCTCGCATACGAGCTTAAAGACCTTCGCGCGTCGGGCGCGGAGGATAAAGCACGCAGCGTAAAAGCGGATTACGACGCCGCGCTTGCAGAAACGCTGCGATTCGTGACCGAGAACAACGTCCCCAGAGATACCGTCGTCATCATCGAGAACCGCATCGTCGGAGAGCTCAGGCGCAGGGACGACGAGAGGAAGATACGTTCGGACTACGCGGAAGCGAGCATGCGCCTCGAGCGCGCCCGCAAGGAAGTCGACTGGCTGCGACGGGGCGTGGAAGCGGGCATGGGCGCCGCTCAGCTGCGTTACGATCAGGCCAGGATAAAAATGGAGGATTTCCGCAAGAGCACCGAGCGCGCGTCCGACATCGAGCGTTCGGCGTTCGCCGATGCGTTCGGCGACCTCGACAAGGAATACCTCGCCGCCAAGCGCGAATACGAGCGCGTGGGGACGAGCGACCGCGACGAGCTGGTGAAGGAACTGCGCAAGGCGGAGAGCGAGCTGGCCGAGGCCCAAGACGACTACGCGGAGAGCGAGCGCCTCATGGGAATGCTGCCGCTTTCCAAGCCTCTCACCGAAGTGGTGTCGGGCAGCGGAGCGGTCGGCCGCGCGCTGGATGAAGCCGCGCGCAAAGCCGCGGAAGCCGAGCAGAAGAGCAAGAAAGCCGCGCAGGAAGAGATATACACCGCCGTTCCCATCGACGGGAGCGTGGGCGAACTTCCCGAAGAACTTCCCGTCACGGGCATACCCGTGAGCGGATCCGCCGAGCCGGACGAACAGACCCGCGCGCAGATAAGCGAAGCCGTCGGGCGCATGCTCAAAAACAACGAGCGTTTCAAATACATCCTCGAAGAGGTGCGTTTCCAGGCCTCCGTGGAGGTCGCAAAGATACGCGACGAAGTGGACCGCATCAGGCGCGAAGCGTTCGCCGAGGCCCAGCAGCTCATGGACGAACTGTATCGGCTTAAAGAGGACGCGGCGTATCTCCGCCGTGAAGCGGCGCGCGCACGCGCGGCGGTCAACGCCGTCAACAAGGCGCGCGTGACCGCGACCATGAACGCCAAGCGCACGGTCAATGCCGCGCGCAAGACGATATCCGCCGCACGCAAGGCCATAGTCGCCGCACGCTCCGTGTCCGAGCGTCCGCCGCACGACGATTACGATATCTGATATCCTAATAACGAACATCGCATGAAGAGCGGGACGAAGATCGTCCCGCTCTTTTAACGTGCGCTCCGGTATATTTTCCGTAAAAATACCGAAGATAATATCGGAGGATATCAACATGACGATAGGTATCGCAACGCTTGCCGTGGTGGCGGTGCTGCTGTTTTTCGGCGCCGCCGAGCGGTTCTTCGACAGGGCGGGGCTGACGAGCTGGCTGGCGTTCCTGCTCACGCTCGCACTCATCGTGGGCGCCGTCCTGCCCGACATCACCTCGGCGGCGCTCATCATCACCCCGGGCGGCTCCATCATGCCGCTCGTCGTTTCGGGCGTGCTCGTCGCAGTCGCCGTCCGAAGGGGCGAGGGCGCGCGGACGCTGCTCGCCGCGATCGTGGTGACCATGTCGACGGTGGCGTTCCGCCTCATCATCGGAACGGAGACCCCCGCCGCGTTGCTCGCCTGCACGCTGACGGTGGGATTCGCGGGCGGCACGCTCGCCTTCATCGCCGCGCGTTCCAGCCTGGGCGCGCTCGCGGGCGCGATGGTGGGCTGCGTGCTGGGCGACATAGCGGCGGCGTCGCTCGCTTACGGCGCGTTCGGCGCGGAAACGCTCGTGCTGGGCGGCTACGGCATATTCGATTCCATAGCGATCGCCTGCACGTTCGGCTGCGTGCTCGTGGAGGTGACGGACGCGTTGCAACGCGCCGCCGAGAACAAGCGCACGCGTACCGCCGCGCTGTCCGCCGAGGCGGGCGAGGACGTGGATATAGACGCGGATGAGCCGGAGGAAAAGAAGAAGGACCCGCCTGCCGAAGAGCGCGACGAAGCGGATACCTGGACGAGCGACGACAAAAATCACGATTGACCGTCATTTTGTAGACATGCGCGGGTGTTTTGTGATAAAATAAACACGGAGGAAGCGTATGGCTAAACCATTGGTGGCGGTCGTCGGCCGCAGCAACGTGGGCAAATCCACCTTTTTCAATAAAGTATGCGGCAGGCGTATCTCGATAGTCAAGGATACGCCGGGCGTCACGCGCGATCGGATATACGCCGACGCGGAGTGGTGCGGCAAGAAGTTCACGCTCATCGACACGGGCGGCATCGAAACGGACAAGACGGACTTTTTCGTGGAGATCAAGCGCCAGGCGGAGATAGCCATCGACCTTGCGGACGTCATCGTTTTCATGGTGGACGGTCGCGCCGGACTGCTTGCGTCCGACCGAGAAGTGGCGGCGCTCTTGCGTACCGCGAACAAGCCCGTGGTGCTTGCCGTCAACAAGCTGGACAACAACGAAACGGACAACCTCTACGATTTCTACGAACTCGGTCTGGGGGATCCTTTCATGCTGTCCTGCGAGCAGGGCAAGGGTCTGGGCGACCTTCTGGACGAGGTGACCAAGCACTTCAATGCGATAGAGGAGTCGGAGGACGCGGGCCTGTCGATAGCCTTCGTGGGCAGACCCAACGTGGGCAAGTCCTCGCTGGTGAACAGACTGCTGGGCTTCGAGCGCGTCATCGTGTCGGACGTCGCGGGTACGACACGCGACGCGGTGGACACGCCTTTCACGTACAACGGCGCGAAGTACACGCTCATCGACACGGCGGGAATGCGCCGCAAGCGCGGTATAGACGACGAGTCCGTGGAGCGTTACAGCGTGCTGCGCGCTATGGCGGCGATCGGCCGCGCGGACGTGGTCATGATCGTGCTGGACGCCACCGCGGAGATAAGCGAACAGGACGTGCGCATCGCGGGGCTGGTGCATGAGGAGGGCAAGCCCTCCGTCATCGTCATGAACAAGTGGGACAAGGTGGAGAAGGACACTCACACCGTCAACCGCTTCCGCGACAAGCTGGCGGAGCAGCTCTCTTTCATGAGCTACTTCCAGGCGGAGTACGTTTCCGCGCTGACGGGCAAGCGCGTCGAGCGCTTGCTGGACATCGCCGAAACGGTGTACTCCCATGCCTCCCGCCGCATAACGACCGGTCTGCTCAACGAGGTGATAGGCGACGCGGTGCGCGCCACCGAACCGCCCACGCACTCGGGCCGCAGGCTCAAGATACTCTACGGCACTCAGGCGTCCGTGTGTCCGCCCACCTTCGTGATCTTCGTGAACGACGAGGAATTGGTGCATTTCTCATACAAACGCTATCTGGAGAACTGCCTGCGCCGTTCGTTCGACTTCACGGGTACGCCCGTGCGTCTCAAATTCGTGGGTAAGAAGGAAGAGAAATAATGCCTTTCGCTGTCAAGATAATATTGATCGTGGTGGTCTCGTACCTCGCGGGCAACATAAATTTCGCGGTCATCCTGTCTCGCATAAAGCACGGCGACATCCGCAAGAGCGGCTCGGGCAACCCCGGTACGATGAACGTCATCCGTTCGTACGGCAAGGTCGTGGGCGCGCTCTGCCTGGTGCTGGACGCGTTCAAAGCGGCGGTCCCCGCGTTCTTTTTCTGGTGGCTGCTCGCTGGCGAGCCGTGCGCGCAGGACGATAAGCTGGGGCTTTACATATCCGGATTGTCCACAGTCGTGGGACACATCTGGCCGGTGTTCATGAAGTTCAAGGGCGGAAAGGGCATCGCCTGCATAATAGGCGTGTCCCTCGTGGCGACACCCGTCGTCACGCTCATCGCCTTCGCCGCGGGACTGATATTCATCATCCTGTTCAAGATAGGCGCGCTCGGCTCTTTCATCATCATCCTCGTTCCCAACCTCTACGAAGCCGCCGTCATCGGCGCGTCCGACCCCGCCGTCTGCGCGCTCATATTCGCGATCGTGGCGCTCGCGTTCTTCGCGCACCGTTCCAACCTCGTGCGTATGTTCACGGGTACGGAGAACCGCACCGTGCTCTTCGGCAAAAAGAAAAAGAAGAACGGGGAAGACAAAAAAGTCTGACGGCGTTCCGCGCCTGTCGGCTTATACGCAAAAAAAGAACGCGATGGAGATCGCGTTCTTTTTTCCTGTCTTTCGCCGCCGAGCTTCGGTAGCTCGGCGATATCGTCATTTTCTGCTGGGAGGGAAGCCCATGACGGAGGTGTACGTGCGATAGAATGTGGAGTAATCCACGTAACCGAACAGCTCCGCCACGCGCGTGGGTTTTTCGCCCCGCTCGATCTGCTCGTGCGCCGCCATTATCTTTTTGGAACGCACGTATTTCATGAGCGGCGTTTTCATGTACGCCTTGAACTCTTTGCAGATATACGACTGCGAGAAGTGGAAGCGTTCGCAGAGATCGAGTATGGTGAGCGGTTCGCGCAGGTTCTCGTTTATGTATTGCACGATGGGCGTCATCTTGCTGTCCGCGAGCACCACGCGGCTCTCCGTGCTGTTCTTGCAGAGATTGAGGATGATCTCGCACACGATGTTGCAGTACAGCAGATACAGCTCCTTGCCTTCGAAGTTCTCGTACAGCTCGTCCAGATGCCCGAACAGTTTGCCCACGCCCGACGGGGAGCGGTAGAACGCGCTGCGGCTGACGAACTTGTCGCGCACGAAATCGGGCACGAGGTTGCTGTGGAATTTAAGGACGTAACGCTCGTACGGCACGTCCTTGCCGAACGTCACGTAATGGTGCTCGCCCGGCTGGATGAGCAGCGCGTCGCCCGGCACGAGATCGTGCCGCTCCTCCTCCACCGTATAGTCGGCGTCCCCCGATATGAAAAAGTACATTTCGTAAAAATCGTGGAAATGCCTGTCCCAGTCGGGCGACGGCGAATAATGCTCATTGTACTTATGAGCAAAATCTATGTCGTCGTATACGAAATTGAACATCTTCTTTTCCCCCTTGGGCGCGAAATGACATCGCGTCCACGTCCATCACACATTGATTATATCATGTATGTATAAAAATTGCAATATTTTTCGATAAAAAAAGCAATTGTATTAACGTTATGCCTTTGTTACAATATATATACGCAACGGGGATGGATAGGCGGCTTGTGCGTTTTTTGCGCGTCTGAGAAGTCGTCACGGAGTCGGTCGCTGCGGATATCGATATATGGAGGAATATGATGGCTTCAGAAGCAACTGCGGGCGCGCCCGGTTCCGAAGGTCGCGGTCTTAACCGCGCCAAGCAATGGCAGGTGGCGCTTTTCCCGTTCAACAATGCGGCTACCAACGTCTATTTCGCGTTCTACAGCTATTTTACGTACTTCGCGATAATGTACCTGACGGGCAGTTCGGGCGCGGCTCTCGCGGGCGTGGTGGTAAATGCCGCGCTCATGCTGGGCGTCAGCGCGTTCACTGCCGCGTTCGTTCCGCTCATGCGCGTGTTCGATGGCGTGACCGACCCCGTGCTCGGCGGCATAATGGACAGAACGCGGAGCAGGTTCGGTAAGTTCCGCCCGTTCATGGTCATTGGCAACGTGATGCTTGCGCTGTCCTTGCTCATAATGATGGTGTTCTTCCGTGGTCTGCCGGACAGCGTCGCGGGACTGCGCTGGGCGATATACATCATAGCGTACATCATCTACGTCCTGGGCTATACCTGCCAGTGCGCCTGCACAAAAGCGGGGCAGACCTGTCTCACCAACGATCCCAAACAGCGCAGCCAGTTCATGATCTGGAACATGATAGGTCAGCTCGGCTCCATCGTGCTCGTCAACATCATGGCGGGCGGCATCCTCACCAACGAGGCCATATGCGAAAAGGGTCTGTTGATCTACGAAGCCACGGACGGCGGACAGACGATAAGCCAGATCCTCGCGGGGCTCAGCGCCGATCCGACGGGCAACGCGGCGCTAATAAGCAAACTCACCGCGCTCAACCTCGATCCCAACACGCTGTACGCGTACAACTACGGCGCGGCATACGGCCCGACGTTCTACAACATCATGGTGCCTTTCGTCATCATCCTTTCGGCGATATACACCACCATGGCCGTCGCCGCCATCACCGAGAAGGACAAGCCTCAGTTCTGGGGAGTCACGACGGAAACGCCCAAACTTCGGGACTACGTCAACGTCGTCAAGAGCAATCGCGAGATACGTTGGCTGGTCATCTCCTCGGGCTTCAACAAGCTCGCGTCCACCGTCGCCACCTCGGGCGCCGTCGCGTTCCTAGTGTTCGGATGCCTGATGGGGGACTATAACGGACTGTACATCCCGTTCTACGTGCTCGCGTTCATATTCATGGGTCTGTTCTTCCTGTGGGGCTCGCGGACATCGGGGCGCAAGGGTCAGAAACGCGGCGTGGCGCAGTTCACGTTGCTGGCGTTCCTGTTCTACATAGGCGTGCTGATACTGCTCTGCATATACGACCCGAACAACATCGCCACGCACCTTTCGCTGTTCTCCATGGAGGGCGGGTTCCACCTGACCATAAACGCGTACACGATACTCTTCATCGTGCTCTACGGCTGCGGTTACGGCGCGTTCAACTGCTGTGATCAGATGACCATTCCCATGGTCGCCGACTGTACGGACTACGAAACATACCGCAGCGGCAAATACCTGCCCGGCATCATGGGTACGCTGTTCTCGCTGATAGACAAGCTCATATCCTCGCTCCAGACGCTGCTGCTCACCATATTCATCGTGGGCATAGTCCCCGGTCTGAACGCGCTGCCCACCGAAGGCACGCCTTACATGGACGGCATGAAACTTTCCGCCATCATCTGCTTCTGCCTGCTGCCCATGGTATCCTGGCTGATAACGGTGTTCTGCATGACGAGATATCGTCTTTCCGGCCAGAAGCTTGAGGAGATACAGGCGGTCAACGCCGTGCGTAAGGCGGCGATCAAGGGCGGCATGAGCCTGGAAGAGGCCATGGCGACCTGGCAGACCATCGATCAGGTCCCTGCGGAGTTCATCCCCGTCAAAAAGCCTCGCATAAACAAAAAGACGGGCTTGCCGATAGAGGAGAAGGACAACTTCTTCGACAAGCTGTATAAAAAGGTGTTCACCAGGCATGAGAACAAAGTCGCTCAGCCGTCGGTCAACGCCATACCCATACCCGAAAAATACCTCATCGCATCGACCGATGAGGCTGCCGCGCCCGCCGCGGAGGACTCCGCCGAGCCTTCGGACGGCGGTACGGGCGAGGGTACGTAACGCTTCATCACGAGGAAAATGTACTTTTTCCCCGACTCCTTTCTCTTTGCTCCGGGAACTGCGGGTTCCTGGAGTTTTTTTATCGGCGACGCGCTCTTGCCGTACGAAAACGGATAATTATTGCAATATATTTGTAAAACAAATGCAATTGCTATTGCAATGAGTATGTGATATATTGTTCGTGTAAGATCCGGAAGGGAGGTGCGTATGGCGAAGAAAGTATACGGGCGAGTGCTCGTCATGGTCTTTTCGGTGGTGGTAGCGACCATGGCGCTCACCGCGTTCGTCATACGCGCCTGCCGTGACGCGGCGACTCCCGCCTGCGTACATTCTCTGACGGTAAAGGGCTCGGGAAACGGCTCGGGCAAGCGGCCCGTGGCGCGCATAAGCGATGAGCACGGCAAGTTCGTGCGGTTGCGCGGGTTCGGCCGCGCCGTCGTGAAAAGGTTCGGCAGTCAGAAAGGCGATACGGATAAATAGTCTGTTCCGTGCGACGTAAACGTCAGACCTCCGACCGCGTCGCATGTTCCTACTCCTGCGGGCGGCAGCGGCCCTCGCGGCCGCTGCCGCAGCTTTTATTTAACGTCATCTCCATATGTTCGTCATGCCGCGGGCGGGGAAGGCTTCTGTCTGACACCGCCTGAGCGCTGCGGGGTTTTTACTCTCTTTTCCCCCATGACGCCCCGCCCTTTGGCATGACGAACGTATAAAATTTACAATATCGGCGGCAAAAATTACAATTGAATTTTTTTTATCATCGTGGTATAATTCAATAAGAGAGCGTTCGCTCGGTCAAAGACATCATACGGAGGACTTATACAGCAACTATGAAAATGACATTCAGGTGGTACGGCGAGAAGGACAGCATCCCTCTTGCCTATATCCGTCAGATACCCGGCATGACGGGCGTGGTGACAGCGGTATACGACGTTCCGGCGGGCGAAGTCTGGCCGGAAGAGTCCGTCAAGCGTACGATCGGGCTCGCCCACGACGCGGGTCTGGAAGCGGAAGTCATCGAGTCCATACCCGTGCATGAGGACATCAAGCGCGGCCTGCCTTCGAGGGACGGCTATATCGCCAACTACGCGGAGAACATCCGCAGAGTGGCGCGCAACGGCGTGAAGTGCATATGCTACAACTTCATGCCCGTTTTCGATTGGCTCAGAACGGACCTGAAACACGTCAACGCGGACGGTTCGACGTCGCTCAGCTACTCGCACGACGACTTTGCCAAGATCGACCCGTCCGATTTGCATCTTCCCGGCTGGGACGAGAGCTACACTCCGGGCGAGCTGCGCGGATTGATGGAAGCCTACAAGTCCGTCACGCGCGAACAGCTCTTCGACAATCTCGTGTATTTCCTCGAACGCGTCATTCCCGTATGCGACGAGTGCGGCGTCGTGATGGCGATACATCCCGACGATCCGCCCTGGGACGTGTTCGGACTGCCCCGTATAGTTTCATGCGAAGCCGACCTCGACCGAATGTTCGCGGCGGTGCCTTCCAAGGCCAACGGGCTGACGCTCTGCACGGGCTCGCTGGGCGCGGGGCGCAAGAACGACCTCGTGCGCATGGCGGCGAAATACGCCGCGCAGGGCAGGGTACATTTTGCGCATCTGCGCAACGTGCGCTACACCGACGCCACCGACTCCTTCTGCGAAACGGGCCACTGCACGGCGGACGGCAGCCTGGACATGGCGGCCATCGTGCGCGCGCTGGTGGACAACGGTTTCGACGGCTACGTCCGTCCCGACCACGGCAGGAGCATCTGGGGCGAAACGGGCAAGCCGGGCTACGGGCTGTATGACCGCGCGCTGGGCGCCGCCTACCTCAACGGTCTGTTCGAAATGGCGGAAAAAGATTCAGGCAAATAAAATAGCGAGGATAACATCATGGTACCTTTCAAAGTTGATCTTTCCGAAGAAGTCATCGCCATAACGGGCGCGGGCGGCGTGCTGATGAGCGCGTTCGCCAAGGCTCTCGCCGAGTGCGGCGCGAGCATCGGCATCATAGACCTCAAGCTGGAGCCCGGCCAGAAAGTGGCGGACGAGATAACCGCGGCGGGCGGGAAAGCCGTCGCCGTGGCGGCCAACTGCCTCTCCAAGGACGAGGTGGTGCGCGCGAAAGCGGACATCGAAAAGGCGCTCGGCCCCGTTACCATGCTCATCAACGGCGCGGGCGGCAACAACCCCGCCTGCACGACGGACAACGAGACCATGGCGGAAGCCAAGGCCGGCATGAAGACTTTCTTCGATCTGGACGCCGCTGAGTTCCAGTTCGTGTTCGACATCAACATCCTTACCGCCGTTATATGCACTCAGGTGTTCTGCAAGAACATGGCGGAGCGCGGCAAGGGCAACATAATCAACATTTCGTCCATGAACGCGTACCGTCCGCTCACCAAGATACCCGCGTATTCCTCCGCGAAAGCGGGCGTGTCCAACCTCACGCAGTGGCTGGCGGTGCATTTCGCGTCCTCGGGCGTGCGCGTCAACGCCATCGCGCCCGGGTTCTTCTCCACCAAGCAGAACAAGGCTCTGCTCTGGAACGAGGACGGCACTCCCACGGCGCGCACGGGGAAGATACTCGCGCACACGCCCATGGGCAGGTTCGGCGAAACGGAAGACCTCATCGGCACGTTGCTCTGGCTGGCCGACGACAAGGCGAGCGGTTTCGTCACGGGCATAGTCGTGCCCGTGGACGGCGGCTTCTCGGCTTACAGCGGAGTGTGATCATGGATTTCTACGGCGACGATCTTCTGCTCGGCACTCCCGCGGCACGCGAGCTTTACGCGTCCGTGCGCGATCTGCCCATACTCGATTACCACTGCCACCTCGATCAGTTCGCCATCGCGCGGGACGACAAGTTCGGCGACGTGGGCGAGCTTTGGCTGGGCGCCGACCACTATAAGTGGCGCGCCATGCGCATGTGCGGCGTGGACGAGGAGCTGATAACGGGCGGCGCGCCCATGCGCGACAAGTTCATGGCGTATGCCGCGTGCATGCCGCGTCTGGCGGGCAATCCGCTGTATTACTGGACTCAGCTCGAGCTCAAAAACATATTCGGCATAAACGAGCCGCTGGACTCCGACAGCGCCGCGGACATCTACGACCGCGCCAACGAAAGACTGAAAGAGCTCAGCGTGCGCAAGCTGCTCGATATGTTCAAAGTCCGTTTCATCGCGACGACGGACGACCCCGCGGGCGATCTGTCCGCGCACGGCATGGCAGGCGACATACTCGTCACGCCCACGTTCCGTCCCGACAGGCTCTACAACGGTCAGATGACCGCGCTCGTCCGCGATCTGGAAAAGGTCACGGGCAAGAAGATAACCGCGCTGTCCGATCTGCTCGGCGCGCTGGAAAACAGGCTGGACTACTTCATCTCCAAAGGCTGCCGCATAGCAGATCACGGCTTCACTCGGTTCCCGACCGCATACGCGAGCGAGAAAGAGGCGGGAGCCGCGTTCGCCAAGGGCGACAAGGCGACTGCCGCGGAAAAGGAAGGTCTGTTCGGATATCTGCTGGACGCGCTTGCGCGCATGTACGCGGCGAGAGGCATACTCATGCAGATACATTTCTCGGTGTTGCGTAACGTCAACAGCCGCATATTCGCGACGCAGGGCGTCGATCGCGGCTGCGACGTGTTCGACCGCAGCGAGCGTGCGGCGGGCGTGATAGCCTTCCTCGACAGGACGGAAGGCGAGCGTCCCGACATACTGCTGTATACGCTCGATCCCACCGCAGTCCCCATGCTCGCCACGCTTACGGGCGCGTTCCGCGGCGTGCGCATGGGCGCTGCCTGGTGGTTCAACGACACGCTCCTGGGCATCCGCCGCAACCTCGAACAGATAGCCGAATACGGCTGTCTGGGTACGCACCTCGGTATGCTCACCGACTCCCGTTCGTTCTCGTCCTACTCGCGTTTCGAATTTTTCCGCCGCATACTCTGCGACTACGTGGGCGGAATGGTGGACAGGGGAGAATACTCCGCGCGTTCGGCCGAGCGTCTCGTGCGGGACATATGCTACGGCAACATAGCCGAAAGGCTGGGAATGGAGCAATAAGGATATGAACGTTACTCAAAGGATAGAAGAACTTAAGATAGTCCCCGTGGTCGTCATAGAGCGTCCCGAGGACGCCCGCCCCATGCTGGGCGGATTGGTCAAGGGCGGGCTGCCCGTCGCGGAGATCACTTTCCGCACGGCGTGCGCCGAGGATGCGATCAAACTCGCGTGTGCCGAGTTCCCCGACATGCTCGCGGGTGCGGGCACCGTCATAAACGCGGGGCAGTGCGAGCGCGCGATAGCCGCGGGCGCCAAGTTCATCGTTTCGCCCGGCTTGTCCGCGAACGTGGCGCGCGTGTGCGCCGAGCGCGGCGTGCCGTATTTCCCCGGAGTGGTCACCCCGACGGAGATAATGGCGGCGCTGGAGCTGGGTCTGACCGACCTTAAATTTTTCCCCGCGTCCGATTTCGGCGGGCTCAAGACCATCAAGGCGTTGTGCTCCGCTTTCCCCGCGGTGCGCTTCATGCCCACGGGCGGCGTGAACGAGAGCAACGTGCTGGAGTTCCTGGGATTCAAGAAGATATTCGCCGTGGGCGGCACGTGGATGCTCAAAGGCGACATAGCGGGCATTGAGCAGCGCACGGCAAGCGCCGTCGCGCTCTTGGGAGGACAAAAATGAAAGCCATAACTTTCGGTGAACTTATGCTCAGACTCGCCCCCGAGGGGTATTATCGTTTCGTGCAGGCCGACAAGCTGGGCGCGACCTTCGGAGGCGGTGAGGCCAACGTCGCGGTCTCGCTCGCCAACTACGGCGTTCCCACGGCGTTCGTCACCAAGCTGCCCACGCATGAGATAGGGCAGGCGGCGGTGAACTCGCTGCGCCGTTACGGCGTGGATACCTCGTGCATCGCGCGCGGCGGCGACAGGATAGGCATCTACTATCTGGAAAAAGGCGCCAGCCAGCGCCCCAGCAAGGTCATCTACGACCGTGCGGGCTCGGCGATAGCGACCGCGTCGGCGTCCGACTTCGATTGGGAAAAGATCGTGGACGGAGCGGACTGGTTCCACTTCTCCGGCATAACCCCCGCGCTGGGCGACAACGTGGCGGCGATCACCGAAGAGGCGCTCAAGGCATGCAAGAAAAAGGGCGTCACGGTTTCCTGTGACCTCAACTACCGCAAGAAGCTGTGGAGCAAGGAAAAGGCGCGCGTGGTCATGACCAAGCTCATGAAATACGTGGACGTCTGCATCGGCAACGAGGAGGACGCGGCGGACGTGTTCGGCATCAAGGCCGAGGGCACGGACGTGACCAAGGGCGAGCTGGACAAGCAGAGCTACAGATCGGTCGCAAAACAGCTCAAGGACAGATTCGGGTTCAAGTACGTCGCTACCACTTTGCGCACGTCCATCTCCGCCAGCCGCAACCTGTGGGCGGGCATGATATATGACGGCAAGGAATTCCACCTCTCCCGCGAGTACGACATGCAGATCGTGGACCGTGTGGGCGGCGGAGACAGCTTCGCCGGCGGCCTGATATACTCGCTCCTCAACGGCAAGACTCCCGAGGCCGCCATACAGTTCGCCGTGGCGGCAAGTTGCCTCAAACATACGATAGAGGGCGATTACAACATGGTGTCCGTCTCCGAGGTGGAAACGCTTGCGGGCGGCGACGCCAGCGGCAGAGTCCAGAGATGACTTCCGTCATCGATCACAGCCAACTGATCGCATGGTAAGATCGTGATGGTGATGACCATGTGATGATGTTAAGCCTTGACCGCGCCGATATCGGCGCGGTCAAGGTCTTTTTATGCCTCGCGCGACGGTGGCTCTCGCGCGACGATCGTGACCCGCGCATGGCGCGTTTTCCGAAAGTCGCGTTAGACGCATCGCGCGGTCACCGCGGCCGGAAATATGAACGGGATCTCTTCGGCGTTTGCCGGCGCCGACGGCGGCTAAAGGACGGAGAAAATGGAAATGCTGGGGAATACACGAACGACCGCCCGTGCGTCATAAAAGCGCACGGGCGGTCCCGTTTCATGCCGATATGCGGCAATGTGTTTCATGTTTGCGTGGCGCTTCCGGACAGATTCCCGCGGCGTAACGTGGCCGTTACGTGCATATGACACGTCCGAGGCGGCGTTACCCGTTCGTCGGCGATCATCGTCGTACTAACGTCGTCATGCCGCCGACGCGAAGGAAGCGAGCCGAAAGCGTCGGCTTACTTTTTCTTTTCCCAGCTGTGGTTGTTGGACTTGACGTGCAGCTTGTAGGACGGGTCAGGCTCGCTCGTCTTGTTTATCACGCAGCTGTCTTTGAGCGTTCCGCACGTGGCGACCAGCTCGTTCTTGCCCGCGTCCGTTCTCACCTTGAACACGTAGTCGCGTCCGTCCGTCTTTGCGCACTTGACGGGCTTGCCGTTGCATTCCAGCCTGACCTCGCCCGCGTTGGAGAACACGCGCACCGTGGTCACGCTCTCCGCGCGGTTGACGTAACGCTTGCCCGCGATGTGCACGAACGGTTCCTTGGACCAATGCGCCTTATAGAGATAGAACGCGTCCTTTTTGGTCTTGCGGTCGAAGGTCACGAGGCCCTTGTGGTTCTTGCCGGGATCGCCGCCGTGATCGCGTCCGTCCGAGCCGAAGTCGTACATGTTCCAGACGTGCGACGCCCACACCCACGGCCGCTTTTCAAGTATGTGAAGTATGCGTTCGTGGTACAGCACCTGATATTCTTCCGTGCTGTCGCCCCTGTGCGGGTGGGCGCTGTGCAGGTGCGGCATGCACTCCGCGCCGTATTCCGAAAGCCCCACGGGCGTTTTCTTATACCATCTGTGGAAGCCGTTGAGTACCACGCCCGTCAGGAAGGTGAAAGGCGCGTACCAGCCGTAATACAGGTTGAAGGACGCCATATCCGTTATGTGGGATATCTTGTTGTGTATCCCGCACATCACGAAGTTTGCTATGACGGTGGGGCGGGAGGGATCCAGTTCGTGGCAGAAGGCGTTAAGCTTCTTGTGGAATTCGTATCTGTCCGCGCCCGCTTTCTTCATGGTTATCTCGTTGGATATGCCCCAGGTGAATATCGCGGGGTGGTTGTATTGCTGGACGATGAGCTCGCGCATCTGGTCGAGCGCGTTTGCGTCCGCGCCCTCCATGTGGCGGGATATGTAAGGTATCTCCGCCCAGCAGCACATGCCCGCTTCGTCGCAGAGGTCGAGGAAGTACTCGTCGTGCTGATAATGCGCCAGACGTATGGTCGTCGCGCCTATCTCCTCGATCATCTCCATGTCCTCTTTGTGCTCCTTGCGGGTGAGGGCGTTGCCCATGCCGAGCCTGTCTTGGTGACGGCACACGCCGCGCAGGGGGTAGTCCTTGCCGTTGAGCACGAAACCGCGCTTGGGATCGACGGAGAACGTGCGGAAACCGATGCGCACGGATATCTCGTCCACAGTCTTGCCGCCCGAGATCAGCTCCGCTTTGACCGTGTAGAGGTACGGGTCGATGCGCCCGTTCCACAGCCTGACGTCGGGAACGAGCAAGGGAGCTTTGTCGCTGCCTTCCGCGACCTTGCGGCCGTCGGCGTCCGACACGGTCACTTTGACGTCTCCGCTGCCCGTCACGAACGTGCGCACTTCCGCGACGCCCGTCGTGCCTTCCACGGTGGGCGTGACCATGATGCCCGGGCCGCCGTAATAGTCCAGATCGAAGTGATCGGACGGCACCGTTATCACGTAAACGTCCCTGTAAATGCCGCCGTAGAACGTGAAATCCGCCGTCTGGGGATAGACCGTTTCGTTGGGCGTGTTGTCCGCGCGAACGGCTATCGTCAGTTCTTCGCCCGTGATCCCCGTCACGTTGGCCCTGAACGTCGAGTATCCGCCGTCGTGGTGCGCGACCGCGACGCCGTTGACGTAAACGTCCGCGGTGGAGTTGACGCCGCGGAATTCGAGATACACGCAGTCGCCCTTCGGCCGCTCGATCGTCTTGACGTACCAGCAGGCCATGCGCTTGTAGTCGTTCCCGCCGTCCTGTCCGTCATTCGCGTTCCAGGTGTGCGGTACGTTCACCGTGACGCCCTCCGCGCTCACCGCGGCCTTGTACCCGACGTCGTCGGCGATGAATTTCCATCCTTCGTTGATGTTTTTTACGGTCCTCATATCTTCTCCGCTTCTCAGGCTGTCAAGCCCGTTTTTACGTATATAATATTATCATATTTGCATTGTTTTGGCAATAGTCTTGTAAAAACTGCAATAGCAATTACGCAAAATGCAATGTACGGCGGAAGATTTCTTTGCTCATATTTCGGTAAGGCGCGGCATATGATTTATCTGTCAGGAGGACGCTATGGAAGGTTTCGACATATACAAGGACATCAAAGAGCGCACGTCGGGGGACGTGTATTTCGGAGTGGTGGGACCGGTGCGCGCGGGCAAGTCCACGTTTATACGTAGCTTCATGCAGAAGCTCGTGTTGCCTCGCCTGGCGGACGATCCCGAGCGGACGCGCGTGCTGGACGAACTGCCGCAGAGCGCGGGAGGGCGCACGGTCATGACGACGCAGCCCAAGTTCGTCCCGGGCGAGGCGGTATCACTCACTCTCGCAGACGGCATAGACGCCAGCGTGCGGCTCGTGGACTGCGTGGGCTACATGGTGGACGGCGCAGAAGGCGGCACGGAGAACGGCAAGCCTCGCATGGTGCGCACGCCGTGGAGCGATGAGGAGATACCGTTCTCGGAAGCGGCCGACATCGGCACTCGCAAGGTCATCAACGACCATGCCACGATAGGCATAGTAGTCACCACGGACGGCTCCATAAGCACCGATCTGCCGCGCGCTGCTTACGTTCCCGCGGAGGAGCGGGTGATAAACGAGCTCAAAGCCATCGGAAAGCCTTTCGTCATCCTTCTCAACACCACTCTTCCGGACAGCGAAGAAACGAAAAAACTCGCGGATAAGATGAGCGAGAAATACGGTTCGCGCGTCATTCCGCTCAACGCCCTGGAGATGACCGAAGAAGACATCCTGGGCATATTCAAAGCGGTGCTCATGGAGTTCCCGCTCCGCCGCGTGGACTTCACTCTCTCGCGCTGGCTCAAAGCTCTGCCGCCCGAGAGCACGCTCGTCGAAGGCCTGTGCCGCATCGTGCGCGAAAAGGCGGCGAGCGCTTCGCGCATGCGCGACTATGAGTCGCTGGGCGCCATGTTCGACGGTAACGACGATTTCAAGCCCCTGCGCGTCACCAACGTGTCGCTGGGGAGCGGCGTGATATCCTGCGACGTGGAGGCGTCGGACGACCTGTTCTATAAGGCGCTCAGCGAGGAATGCGGTCTGGAGATAGCGGACGACTACGCGCTCATGAGCCACATAAAGTCGCTCGCGGACGCCAAACGCAAGTACGACCGACTCGCTGGCGCGCTGGCGGAAGTGGAGGCCACGGGCTACGGCGTGGTCACTCCCACGATGGACGACATGACGCTGGAAGAGCCGCAGATAGTGAAGCAGGGCAGTCGTTTCGGCGTGCGCCTCAAAGCGGGCGCGCCCAGCCTGCACATCATGCGCGTGGATATAGAGGCGGAGATAAGCCCCGTCGTCGGCACCGAGCAGCAAAGCGAGGACCTCGTCAAGTATCTTCTTTCCGAGTTCGAAAACGATCCCAAGGGGATATGGGAGTCCAACATGTTCGGCAAGAGCCTGCACTCGCTGGTCAACGAGAGCCTTGCCGGCAAGCTCGCCGCGATGTCGCCCGAGATACAGAAAAAGATGCGCCGCGCGCTCTCGCGTATCGTCAACGAAGGCAAGGGCGGCGTGCTCTGTGTGCTGCTTTAACGCGATATCTACCGTGTATTATGCGTGACATAACATTGAAAAGGCATGAAAAACGACCCGCAGGAGAGCCCCGCGGGTCGTTTTCGTCAAAGGGCGGTCATTCCGCCTTTTCGCTTTCGTCGTTTTTACTCTGATCGAGATCGGCCTTTATGCGCTCGGCAAGATCGCGCAGGGTGGCGTACATTATCTGCGGCAGGGCGCGTCCTTCTTTCTTGAACGCCGCTTCCACGCCCTCGATTATGCTCTTTTCGAAGGAGGACGCCTTGTCCGTGTTCAGCTCTCCGCCCGCATATACCGTGGCTCCCGGCGAGCGCAGCGCCTTGTCGGCTTTGCGTACGAACTTATCGCTCTTGCGGTCGTCCGCGCACATGACGAACGCGTATACCTTGCCCTCCGCGCGCGAGCGCAGGCGCGACGCGGCGTATTTTCTGAAACGCTTGTTCAGCCTGAACATACGCACGTTTGTGCCGAACACGACCGCGTCGTATGCTTTATAGTCTATCACGGGCGAGAGCGACGTGTCCGCAAGCTCCGCGCCGCCCAGCTCGTCCGCGAGATATCTTGCGGCTTTTTCCGTGCTGCCGAGGTCGCCGCTGTATATGATTATGACGTTCATTTTCCACCTCCCGTCATTTATAATATGATAGCACATCGGGCGCGTTTTGTAAAGCCCCGTTTCATATTCTTTTAATAAGAGGGAGCTAATCTGAAAGAAAAACGGAGGGAATAATGGAAAATACGGTCATCAAAGTGACGGGCAGAGGGCGCATAAAACTCCCGCCCGACGTGGCGATATTCTCGATCTCGCTGAACGGAACGTCGGACGACTACGCTTCTGCGATCGCGGCGGCGTCCGAACGGGCGTCCGCCCTGAACGCCGTGCTCGTCGCTCACTGTTTTGAGAAGGGCGTCGCAAAGACGACGGGCGTGAACGTTTCGCCGCGCTACGACTACCCGAACGGCGAACGACGTTTCGCGGGTTTCGGATATGCTCACGATCTCACCATGACGTTGCCGTCGGACAACGCCACGCTTTCCCGTGCGCTTACCGCGCTCTCTCGTACCGAAGCGACGTTCTCGTTCTCTTACGGCCTGTCCGATCCCGAACGGGCACGTGAAAAACTGCTGGCAGACGCGGTGCGTGACGCGCGCTCCAAGGCGGATGCGCTGGCGTGCGCGGCTGGGGTCGTTCTTGGCGATATGATCGCGATCGAGCATTCGGCGCCCGACGCGGCGTTCAGGGGCAGGGCTTTCGCGTCGGCGTGCAACGCGGAGGGCGGAACGGTACGCGCTGAGTTCGATCCCGACGACGTTTCCGCGACGGACGAGGTGACGATATCCTGGAGCATTGCGGGACGCGTCCGCAAATAATTCGCTTAAATGCGCTCGCCACGTCTTTTGCGCTTGCATTCCCGCGCGGAAGGTAGTATAATGTTGGCGTTATGAAGAAACTGGTCGCGGCTACGCACAACAAAGGCAAACTTGCGGAAATGAAAAAACTGCTTCCCGATCGCGAGATACTGTCGGTGGGGGAGTTCGACGGCGGCGTGGAACCCGAAGAGGACGGCGAGACCTTCCGTGACAACGCGCTGATAAAGGCGCGCGCGGCGTTCGCGGCGTCCGGCCTGCCTTCCTTCGGCGACGACTCCGGGTTGTGCGTGGACGCGCTGGACGGCGCCCCCGGCGTACATTCGGCGCGATACGCGGACGGCCCAGCGGCGTGCAACCGTAAACTGCTCGAGGTGATGCGCGACGTTCCCGACGCGGCGCGTACCGCGCATTTCGTGAGCGTGATAGCGTATACGGACGGCGAACGCGAGTTCACGGTGGAGGGGCGTTGCGACGGCCTCATCATGCGCTCGGAAAGCGGCTCGGGCGGCTTCGGCTACGACCCGCTGTTCTTCAGCACCGACCTCGGCAAGTCGTTCGGCGAAGCGAGCATGGACGAGAAGAACTCCGTTTCCCATCGTGGCCGCGCGCTCAGGCTCTTCAAGGAAAAACTGATCGAGCTCGGGCTTTGATCGGAGGACACGGGTCATGCGCGCTTTGATACTCTCCGATACTCACGGCTACGTCGGAAAACTGCAGGACGCTCTTTATGACGCGGGCGACTGCGACGTCATCGTGCATCTGGGCGACGGCGTCAGGGATCTTTCCGCGCTGCGCGGTTACGTCCATGCGGACGTGCTCGCCGTCCGCGGCAACAACGATCTGTTCGCGGGCGACGTACCCGACTCGCGCGTGGTAACGGTGGGTGACGTGCGGCTGTTCTGCACTCACGGCCACCTCTACGGCGTTCGGAGCGACCGCACCGCGCTCGCCCGCGCGGCCAAAAAAGAGGGCTGCGCGTACGCGCTCTACGGGCATACGCACATCCTCGCGGACGAAACGATAGAGGGCGTACGCTGTCTTAACCCCGGCTCGATAGGCTATCCGATGGGGAAGAGAGCCGTGCTCGAAGTCACCGCGACGCACGGCAACGCGACCTTCCGTTTCGTGGAAGTGTAAACAGTAAAAAATTAAAATATTCCGCAAAAATCGCCTAAAAAAAGTTGACAACGGAAGTGCTATATGATAGAATACGTAAGCACCGAAAGTCAGGCGGGTCTGTTCATGCCCCCGTATGAGCGCACCGTCGCGCAGGGCATGTTCGAGCAGAAGAGAAGCGGTCGGCGCGGATGAGAAAAGCGACCTTATGCGGGTGTAGTTCAATGGTAGAATACCAGCCTTCCAAGCTGGCTGCGTGGGTCCGATTCCCATCACCCGCTCCAATACTTAAGCGCCGGTAGCTCAGCTGGATAGAGCAACGCCCTTCTAAGGCGTGGGTCGGGGGTTCGAATCCCTTCCGGCGTACCACGATGATCATTTGGTGGGTGTAGCTCAGTTGGTTAGAGCGCCAGGTTGTGGCCCTGGAGGCCGGGGGTTCGAATCCCTTCACTCACCCCATTATTTTTAGGGGCATCGCCAAGCGGTAAGGCACAGGACTTTGACTTCTGCATTTCGCTGGTTCAAATCCAGCTGCCCCTGCCACGGACTTAAGGTAAACAAAATACAATTTGTTGGGGTGTCGCCAAGCGGTAAGGCTACGGACTCTGACTCCGTCATTCGGGAGTTCAAATCTCTCCACCCCAGCCATCATCCATTAGCTCAGCCGGTAGAGCACTTGACTTTTAATCAAGGGGTCCCGAGTTCGAACCTCGGATGGATGACCAAGCGGTAATCGGCGAAAACGAGGCAACTCGCCTTCGATTCAATATAACGCAATATGCGGAAGTGGCTCAGTTGGTAGAGCGCCACCTTGCCAAGGTGGATGTCGCGGGTCCGAGTCCCGTCTTCCGCTCCAATGACCGATTAGGTCCGAACAACAAATATGCGGAAGTGGCTCAGTTGGTAGAGCGCCACCTTGCCAAGGTGGATGTCGC
>ERZ1106930.18-NODE-18-length-140305-cov-70.111815_pt1 | contig 140305 bp, 108 predicted proteins | sample MGYA00403663_ERZ1106930 | MGnify/ENA primary metagenome ERZ1106930 (study PRJEB35170, sample SAMEA104062438) | human gut metagenome | biome: human gut; feature: human-associated habitat; material: faeces | place: Denmark | collected 2012-06-26 ... | reverse complement strand
CGTATGCCGCCGTCCCGCCGTCGTCGACGTATATCTTTTCCTCCTCCGCGCCCAGTCCGTGCATCGCCTTTCGCGTCCGCTCGTCCTCTTTGCTCATGTATCCGTAAATGCTCATTTCGCTCTCTCCGCGTCCTCTTTTTCGGTTTCCGTAAATGTACACTTTTACAGAAACAAATAAAATAATGCAAAAGGACAGATAATTGTTATGATTTTACGCAAATATTGTATCAAAATCCGCCGATACCTGTCAATATTTTTCATACCGTAAAAGTGTACTTTTTTGGAAAAAATAAAAAGACCTCGGTAGGCTATCCTACCGAAGTCTTTTTTTCTATCGTATGGTCGTGCTGATCGGTATACCGTTTAACCATCCACCGCGACGTAAAACGCCGAACGCTACCAAAATCGAGAATTGCCGAACGCGGCTATAATTAACGCGACTATAATTTTAGATATAACGGCCAGACATCGTGCTGTGCGTAAAAAATACAAAAGCCCCGAGCGGTCACCGCTCGGGGCTTTGCGCCTTATTCGGCGCGGAGTTTCTTTATCCAGGCGTTTATTTATCCAGCAGTTTTTTTATGTCTTCCGTGCGGTCGGTGCGTTCCCACGGCATATCGGGCTTACCGAAGTGGCCGTAGTTGACGGACGCGAAATAGATGGGACGGCGAAGTCCCAGGCACTCGATGATCGAGTAAGGGCGGAAGTCGAACAGTTCGCGTATCATTTCGAGCAGGCGGGCATCGCTCACCTTGCCCGTACCGAAAGAGTCGACGTACAGCGACACGGGGTTGGCCTTGCCGATGGCATAAGCCACCTGCAATTCCAGCTTGTCCGCCGCGCCCGCCGCCACCATGTTCTTGCACACGTAGCGCGCGTAGTAGCTGGCGGAGCGGTCGACCTTGGTCGCGTCCTTGCCCGAGAACGCGCCGCCGCCGTGCGGTATGACGCCGCCGTAGGTATCCACGATTATCTTACGGCCGGTAACGCCGCTGTCGCCCGCGGGGCCGCCCAGAACGAACCTGCCCGAGGGGTTGACGAGGAAACGGGTCTCGGGAACGAGCAGACCGTCGGGGACGGACGCGCGTATCACGTCGCGGGTGATGTCCTCTTCCAGACGCTCGCGCGTGACGGATTCGTCGTGCTGAGCGCTTACGACCACGGTGTCTATGTACGCGGGCTTGCCGTCCGCGTAAGCCACGGTCACCTGGACTTTACCGTCCGGGCGCAGGTAAGGCAGTTTGCCGCTCTTGCGCACCTCGGTCAGTCGGCGGCTGAGCTTGTGAGCGAGGCTGATTGAAAGCGGCATGAGTTCTTCGGTCTCCGTGCAGGCATAGCCGAACATCATGCCCTGATCGCCCGCGCCGAGCGCGTCGGCGTCCGCGCCGCTGCCCTCGCGGTCTTCGAGGGAGTGCGTCACGCCGCCCGAGATGTCGGGGGACTGTTCGTCCATGCGGACGATGACCTCGCAACCGTCGGGGTCGATGCCGCTCTCCGCGGTGTAGCCTATGTCACGCAGAGTACTGCGGACTATGCCCTCTATATCCACTTTCGCGGCGGTGGTCATCTCTCCGAACACCATCACGAAGCCCGTGGACGTGCAGACCTCGCACGCCACGCGGCTCATGGGATCGGCGGCGAGCGCCGCGTCCAGGATGTTGTCCGCTATGAGGTCGCACACCTTGTCGGGGTGGCCTTCCGTCACGCTCTCGGACGAGAACAATGTGATGTTTCTTTTGTTGTCCATATTCATGCCTTGTATTTTTCAAGTTCGGCGGCTACCAGCTCCGCGATGCGGGCGGGCGCTTCCGCCATGGGGAATTCCGTCTTCAAAGTCTTATCGCGGGAGGTCACTTCCACCACGCCGCGTTCAAGCGTCTTCTGGCTGACGACGGCGCGCACGGGGATACCGAAGAGGTCGGCGTCCGCGAACATGAATCCGGGGCGCACTTCCCTGTCGTCGTACAGCACTTCCACGCCCGACGCTTCGAGATCCGCCACCAGCTTATCGGCCGCGGCGCGGACCTTCTCGTCCGTCACGCGCAGGTTGCACACTTCCACCTGCCAAGGGGCTATGGACATGGGCCAGATCGGGCCGTAAGCGTCGTGGCTCTCCTGGCACACGGAGGCTATCAGGCGGCCGACGCCTATGCCGTAGCAACCCATTATGGGGTTCTTGGCGGTATTGTCCGCGTCGAGGTACGTCATGCCCATCGCCTTGGTGTACCTGTCGCCCAGCTGGAAGATGTTGCCCACCTCGATGCCGCGGCTGATGCGCAGCGTCTTTTTGCCGCACTTGGGGCAGATGCCGCCCTCCGCCGCCTTGGCTATGTCGTAATACTCCACCTTGCCGATGTCGCGGGAGATGTCAAGCCCGACGTAGTGATAGTCCGGCTCATTGGCGCCCGCGATGAGGTCGCGCTCCTTTTCCAAAGAACGGTCGAACACCACGGTGGCGTCCGCTTTCAGGCCGTAAGCGCCGATGAAGCCCGCCACGATGCCGCTCTCCGCGTCGATCTCCGTCGCGGGGTGTATCTCTTTTTTGAGCACGTTACGCAGCTTCGTTTCGTTGACTTCGAGGTCGCCGCGCACGAACGCGATGACGTACTTGTCCGTGAGGTTCTCGCGGTATACCACCGCTTTGCAGGCCTGACGCTTGTCCTTGCCCAGGAACCCGCACACCTCGTCTATGGTCTTGAACCCCGGCGTGTGGACTTTTTTCAGCTCAGACGGAGTCGTGCAGTACGGCTCGGTCAGGCACTCCGCCACTTCCATGTTAGCGCGATAGCCGCAGCCTTCGTCCGAGCACAGCACCAGCGTATCCTCGCCGATGTCCGTGAGGAGCATGAACTCGTGGGATATCTTACCGCCCATCATGCCCGAGTCCGACTTGACCGCGATGACGTTCTTAGCGCCGACGCGGCGGAAGATGCGTTCGTATGCGACGTAAGCGCGCTCGTAGTATTTCTCAAGATCGGCCTGCGAGGTGTGGAAGGAATAAGCGTCCTTCATGGTGAACTCGCGCACGCGTATCAGTCCCCCGCGGGCGCGCGGCTCGTCGCGGAACTTGGTCTGTATCTGATAGATCATGAAGGGATACTGCGTGTATGAGCGCGCGACGTTGTTCGCGAGATGCACCGCCGCTTCCTCGTGCGTCATGCCCAGCACCATGGGGTTGTTGCCGCGGTCGGTGAACCGCACGAGCTCGCTGCCTATCGTATCGTATCTGCCGCTGGACTGCCAGAGCGACGCGGGCATCACCACGGGGAAAAGCACTTCCTGCCCGTCGATCGCGTCCATCTCTTCGCGTATGATCTGCTGGATCTTACGCGAGATGCGCTGGGTGGGCATGAAGAGCGAGTAGATGCCGCTTGCGACGGGCTTCATGTACCCGCCTTTCGTCATGAGGATCTGACTTTCGATCTGACTTTCGTCGGACACGTCTTTAAGACGTTCGCCGAGTAAATTCCTGACTTTCATAAGTTCTCCGTATATTTCTCTGTTGACTTTATCGATCTCAACGGACGCGTCAGTCGCGCGGGCGGACTATGCCGATATGGCGTTCGAGGTTGAACAGCGTCCAGGGGTAGCGCTCGGGCGGGAAGACGCGGAACGCCATGATCTTGTCCGTCGTGGGATGGCGGAAGGACAGGTCGTAAGACCACAGCGAGAACACGCCCGTCGGCTGGTTCTTGCCGTATTTGACGTCGCCGAACAGCGGACAGCCTATCGTCGCCATCTGCACGCGTATCTGATGACTGCGGCCGGTGTACAGCTTGATGTCCGCGAGGTACAGACCTTCCTCGTCGTTGTCTTCCAGGATGTTGTAGTCCAGCACGGCCTTTTTTGCGCCTTCCGTCGTCATGGGCGCGACGCGCACCATGTTGCTGGCTTCGTCCTTGACGAGATAATGCGTCAGCCTCCCCCGCTTCTCCGCGGGACGGGCGGTGAGCACCGCGAGATATCGCTTGGACAGCGTGCCGTCCTTTATCTGCTCGGTCAGGCGGGACGCGCTCTTGCTCGTCTTGGCGAACACCATCACGCCGCCCGTGGGACGGTCCAGACGATGCACCAGCCCGAGGTATACGTTGCCCGGCTTGTCGTACTTCTCTTTCAGATACGCTTTGAGCATCCCCAGCATATCCTCGTCGCCCGACTTGTCCGCCTGGCTGGGTACGCCCTGCGGCTTGACCACCACGAGCAGGTGGTTGTCTTCGTAAAGTATCTCTATGTTCTTATAGTTCATGATCGATCTCAGCGCTCCCAGACGCCCGTACAGCCGCAGGGCAACGATATGCCCCTGTCGGACGTGGGCAACGTCAGCTCATACGCCCTCACCCGGCCTTCGGGCAAAGACACTCGCAGTATGTTTTCCAGCACGGTGGGTTGAAGGCCCGTCGTGTAGGAGTTTATCAGAAAGAACAGCGGACGGTCGGAGAGCAGCTCCGCGGCGGCCGCCACGAGGTCGCACACGTTGTCCTCCAGACGCCACATCTCGCCGTTGGGACCTCTGCCGTACGAGGGCGGGTCCATGAGTATGCCGTCGTAGACGTTCCCGCGCCGCTTTTCGCGCGCGACGAACTTGTTGCAGTCGTCCACTATGTAGCGTATGCCGTCGGACGGACACTCGGACAGCTCGGCGTTGCGCCTGCAACGCTCCACCATGTTCTTGGCGGCGTCGACATGCGTCACGCGCGCGCCAGCCGCGGCCAGCGCCACCGACGCGCCGCCCGTGTAGCCGAACAGATTGAGCACTTTGGGTCTGTCGCCCGCCGCGCGCACGAGCGCGCTCATCACGTCCCAATTGTACGCCTGTTCGGGGAACAGCCCCGTGTGCTTGAAGCCCATGGGCTTGATGAGGAAACGCAGGTCGCCGTACGAGATCGTCCACTCGTTCGGAAAAGGCCGAAGGACGTCCCAGCGTCCGCCGCCCGAAGAAGAACGCACGTAACGCGCGTTCAGACCGTGATAGCGCGAGAGGTCGAAGGGAGCGGGCCATATAGCCTGAGGGTCGGGCCGGAGCAATATAACGTCGCCCCAACGCTCGAGTTTTTCGCCGTTTCCCGTAGCGATCAGCTCATAATCCTTCCACTTATCCGTCTGCATTCGTTGATTATATCATATTTTGCAAGGTCTTGCAAGGAATTTCGATATTTTGTTGCGGCATTGTGCGAAAGGCGGCCGCCTGCCGCTCACGCGTTTTCGTACACGAACCCGATGACGTCGGACGCGAGCACGCTGCGCTCGCCCTTTTCCGCCGCCGCGCGCTCGCCCGCTTTGCCGAAATAGTAGCAGGCGCATTTGAGCGCTTCGAGGGGCGGGAGCGTGAGCGCGAAAGCGCCCGTCATGCCGCCCAGCACGTCGCCGCTGCCCGACTTCGCCATGGCGGGCGTGCCCGTCGTGTTCAGCCAGACCTCTTTGCCGTCGCTTATGACCGTGGTCGCGCTCTTCATCGCCACCGCGGCGTCCAGAACGCGCGCGAGCGCGACGGTGCGATCGGTGTCGGGCAACGCGGAATTCTCGCCGAACACGCCCTTTTCCAATCGTTCGAACTCGCGGACGTGCGGCGTGAGCAGCAGCTCGCACGAGTGTCCCTTGACCGCGTCTGGGCAGGCGGCCAGGGCGTTCAGTCCGTCGCCGTCCACCACCAGCGGACCTTTGAAGTTATGCGCGATATACGAGATGATGCGCGCCAGATCGGCGTTCTTCCCCAGCCCCATGCCGATGACTATGCTCTTTGCCTTGGACGTTATGTCCGCGAGCGCGCCCTCGTCGTACATGATCGCGCCGTCGTCGTCCGGCAGGAAATACAGCAGCTCTTCCTTGACGCGCGTCTGATACACCGCCGCAAGAGAGCGCGGCACGCACAGCACGGCGTAGCCCGCGCCGCTGCGCAACGCCGCCATCGCGGATTCGTGAGCGAGCAAAGACGCGCCCATCATCTCGGGACTGCCCGCAATGATGCGCACGTTGCCGTAAGTCCCCTTGTTGGACACGGGCTTCCTGAGCGGGAGCGTGACGTCCTTTTCCGTTATCACGCGCGCGTTCGGCTCGGTCTTTTCCAGGCCTATGTCGCGCACTATGAGCCGCCCGCAGTAGTTGCGGCCGTCCGCGAGCAGCTGGCCCTGCTTGTACGCCGTGAAACTCACGGTGACGGACGCGCGCACGATCGCGCCCTCCGCCCTGCCCGTGTCGGCGTTCAGCCCCGTGGGGATGTCCACGGCGAGCACGGGCAACGCGGATGCGTTCACGGCGTCCACGATCTCCGCCGTCCTGCCCGTTACGGGACGCGTGCAGCCTATGCCCAGCATACCGTCCGCGATGAGGTCGCCCTCGCGGAACTCGGGCGTTCCGCTCTCCGATATGTCTACGGGAGCGATGCCCGCCTCCTCGAGCAGAGCAACGCGTTTACGGACGTAGCCGTTCATGCGCGCGGACGTGAGGTACACGCACACGTTTTTGCCCGCGCGTTTGAGATCGAGCGCAAGGGAGAGCGCGTCGCTGCCGTTGTTGCCGCCGCCCGCCAGCACGACTACGCGCTTTGGAGCGAGCGCGAGCGTTTCCTCGCACAGCGCGGCCGCCGCCCGCTCGATGAGCTCGTCTTCCGTGGCGCCCGCGTCGAACGCGCGGCGCTCCGTTTCCCGCAGTCCCTCCGCGGTATATACTTCGTTCATGTTTCGTCCTCTCCCTTTTCCAGACCGCGTACCACCGCGGCGATGTCCTCCCACTCGAAGCCCTTGGACGCGAGATGCGCGGACAGCTTGCGCGCGTCGAACGCGCGCGTGCGCAGATACTTTTCGGCGGCGGAATATGCGGCGTCGCGCTGATCGCCCACCGACGACAACGCGCGCTCTATGTCCTCGTCGCCCAGACCTCTGCGTGACATATCCTGTTTTAGACGGCGCTTGCCCCGACGGTCGGAGTACGCCGCCACGTACGAATCCGCCAGCTCGGCGTCGTCGATGTAGCCGTATGCCGCAAGCTTGTCCAGCGCGGCGGTGACGACGGAGGGCGAAAAGTCCTTGGACGCGAGGTATCGCTCCAGCTCTTTGCGCGTGCAGGCGCGGCGGCTCAGCCTCGCCACGGCGCGCGCGAACGCGGCCTCGCCGTCCCCCGCTTCCTTGACCGCGGCGAGTTTGGCGGGGTCTATCTCGACGCCCGCGCGCAGTCCGCATTCCAGCGCGGTGACCGCTTCCAGCGAGCAGGCGAACTCGCCGTCGATGTATATGTTCACGCGCGACTTGTTGCGTTTCTGCGCGCTCATTTCCGTTATCTTTCCCACGCCCCGATGATACCACATCCCGCCGCGTTTGTCAATGCGCGCGGCTTTGTTGCGGCGAATTCCCCCACGCCCGTCGGACGCGCGCAGAACACGGAAAAGGGACGGCCACGTTGTCGGGCCGCCCCCTTTAGTTAAGCGTTACGGACGCGCGTCACGCTTCGCCTTTCTTTTTCTTTCTGATCGTCCACACGATGATGAATACAGCGTAACCGACGATGAGCACGCCCACGACTATGTCTATGGGAGAGCGACGTGATAGAACCAGTCGGCGGGAACGTCGGCGGGAGACACCGTCGCCTGCGCGAGCGTGTTTATTATGTGCTCGCACGCGATGCGCATGTACTTCTGTATCGTCGGGCTTTCGAGCGCCTCATCCGACAGCGAGGGGCTGCCTCCGAACGGCACGGACAGCCAGGTGTCCTGCCCCGCGATCAATCCCTGTTCTTCGGACATCCATTCGGCGTTGCCGTCGTACATATCCGTTATGACGGATCCCACGAATCCCCACTCAGTGCGGAGAAGGTCGGTGAGCAGCGCCTTGGACGCGCCCGCCCATGTGGCGCCTATGCGGTTGAAGGAGCTCATGATGCCCAGCGTCTTGCCTTCTTTGACGGCAAGCTCGAAGGGCTTGAGGTATATCTCGCGCATGGCCTGTTCGTTGCACCAGGTGTAGATGGAAGTAAAGCGTTCGCCGCGATAGGAATCCTGATCGTTGAGCGCGAAGTGCTTGACGAACATTATGACGCCCTCTTCGCGCGCGGCGTACGTCACGGCCGCCGCCATCTTGCCCGCCATGAATCCGTCCTCGCTGTAATACTCGAAGTTACGACCGGCGTAAGGCGTTCTGTGGATGTTGGTCGCGGGAGCCATGTAAGCGCCCACGCCCGCAGCACGCGCCTCGCGAGCGAACAGCCTCGCCTCCTCGGCGGCTATCTCCACGTTCCAGGTCTGCGCGACCATCATCGCCACGGGGAAGTTCACGCCGCTTATGCCCGACATCCACGCGCTGAGCCCCTGCGGGCCCTCGCCCGTCGTCATGCCCTCAAAGCCTATGGACTCGATGGGAGCGAACTTGTAGTTGTTGTTGCATATCATCGTCTCCATGTCCTCGAGTGTGAGCTGGTCTAGAAGCAGTTCCATCTTTTCCTTGTATTCGGGGTCTTCCACCGTCAGACCGTCCAGGTCGTCTATGGTCAGACCGTTGTCCGCGCCCGTGGTTATCGTCCCGACGTTCGCTTCCTCTTCCCACGTCACGGTCGCCGATTCGAGTACCGCTTGGCTCGCGCGTCTGCCCACGAGGTCGGTCTCTATCGTTTCGGGTATCTCCCCGGACTCGGGATACGTTGCCGCGAAATCCGCGCGGGAGAGGTATTCGACGGGTTCGGTCTCATCCTGCCCTGCGACGTCGTCGAACAGGTTCTTTATCTCCGCGCCCGTCGCGGGATCCTCGCTTATGAGTACGTCGTCATCCAGCTCATACGTTTCCGCCACGGCGATGAGGTCGTGAGAGTTATCCATCAGTTTGAGCTCGTACGTGCCGCTTTCGAGTATGTAACCCGTTTCGCCGTCCTTGTTCGCGTCGTCCCAATCATACGACGCGATCTCGAAGGGATCGACGGTCACCGTAACCGTCGTGCTGCTGCCCTCCTCGCCCGCGGGAGCGAGAAGATCGGTCTTGGCGAATCCGACGAGGTCGACGTGCGCCTTTTCGATGCCGCCGTCATGGTACTCGGGCGTCGCGTATATCTGCACGACGTCCTTTCCCGCGACGTCGCCCGTATTCGTCACGGTCACGTCTATCTCTATCCTGTCCGAACGCAGGTCGCCGCGCACGTCCGTCACGGTCTTTTCGAAAGTCGTGTATGACAGACCGTACCCGAAGGGATACTGCACCGTTTCGTCGTAATCGAGGTAACCCTCTGCCGCGGCGGTCTCGTACCACTTGTAGCCCACGTAGATGCCCTCGACGTAGTCCACGTAATACCGACGCTCGTATTGGTTCTGCCCGAGCGCGGCGTCGGCGTAGTCGGCGTACACGAAGCTGCCCGTACGGTTGGCGTAGTAATACGCCGGCGAGGACTTATGATCGTAAGCGAACGTATCCACGAGTCGGCCGGACGGGTTGTAATCGCCGCACAGTATCTTGCCGAGCGCGGTCAGTCCCTCCTTGCCGGGGCCGGGCATGAACAATATCGCGTCCACTCCGAGCTCTTCCAGATATCCTATCTCCATGGGCGCGTTGGAGTTGAGCAGAACTATCACCTTTTCGTAAGTATCGGTGAGATACTTCGCCAGATCCCTCTCCTCCTGCGTGAGGGACAGATACCCCGCGGGAAGGTCGAAGCCCTCGCCGCTCGTACGCCCGAACGTGACCATGGCGACGTCGGAGAACGACTCGGCGCCCGAGAGCAGTTCGGACGAGTAAACGGACGCGTCGGTTATCGAGGGTTCGTAAACGACGAAATTGGGCGTGTACGTGCCGTAGATGTCGTTGGGGTTGGTGGGGTCGCCCGAACGGCTGCCGCCCAGACCCTCATACATCGAGTAAAGATCGCCGTTCACCGTGAACCCCGCCGATTCAAGGGACGAGCGTATCGTTACGTTCGCGCCCGCCGCGCCGCCGCTGCCGCCGCTGCCTCCCACCACGGGATCGACGGTGGACCATCCGAACAGATTGATCTTGCCCTTTTCGAGCGGAAGAGCTTTGCTCTCGTTGCGGAGAAGCACGATGCCCTCCCTGACGATCTCGTCCGTGAACTCACGCGACTCGGCCTGAGCTGCTTCCGTTTCGGGATTGTCGAGATCCAGTCCCATGTTGCCGAAATACATCGACAGCAGATCGAACGAGTACGCGAGCACTACGTTGAACGCAATAAAACACGCCACGAGCAACGCGCATACGATCGTGTTGATGATGAAAAATTTGCTTTTCATTCATTATCCTCCTTCATGTTTTCTCGATCTGCCATGAATATAACGCATGCGGACACGCATTTCAAGAGGATAGTCACGAGCGGCGGCCCACCCGTCACGGGCGGAAAAAAGCGGCAGGCTCGGCCTGCCGCTCATCGTTTTCGTGCGCTCATCCTCACTTGTCGAAAGGTATGAGGATGTCTATTCCGAACGTGCCGTCCGACACGTCTATGCGCATCTCACCGTCGTATTTCCGCACCGTTTCGGCTATGCTCTTCAATCCGAAGCCGTGCGCGGTCTTGTCCGACTTGGTAGTCACGTACCCGTGCTCGTCCCGAACGGGCGGTCTGTCGCATCCGTTCACCGCGGAGATATGCACGAGGTTGCCGAGAGCGCGCACTTTCAGCGAGACCGTACGCCGCTCGGGAGCCGTCACCGCGGAAGCTGCCTCCACCGCGTTGTCCAGAACGTTGCAGAATATCGCGCATATGTCCGTGGTGTCCATGAACGACAAACGACCGCCGTCCGCCATGTACGTGAAAAGTATGTTTTCGCGCTCGCATTGCATGCTCTTGTCCGTGAGTATGACGTCCAGCGTTTCGTTCCCCGTGTCCGCCGTGTTGTCGTATATGCGCAGTTTTTCGCTCATCTCCGCGATGTTCTCGTCCGAAACGCGACTGCCGCGCAACAGCTCCAGCTGACGCTTGAGGTCGTGACACTTGATGTTGATGTAATCTATATTTTTTTTATACGCGTCGTACTGCTCCTTTTGCTTGACGGCTATCGCCTGCGCCGTCTGTTTCTCGTAGGACGCGTGCGCCACCTGCGACACCTTATACATGGCGTACAACAGAGAAACGCACAAGAGCGCCGCGTAAGCGGATATCAGTGCGCGGACGGACGGCGTACTGTCAAAACCGAACACGCACAGCACTATGGCGAACGCTATGAGTATGGCGAACGGCAACAACAGCTTTTCTCCGCGCGCCGTTTCGTATTCGTGGGATATCAGACGTCGGTACACAAGCAGCACGAAGCAGAACACCGCCGCGGTGATTAGTATCTCCGTCAGTATGAACGCGTCCGAACCGACGGGAACGGATGCCCCCGCGAGCGTGGCCACGGACTGCGCTATGAGCGTCAGATTGAAACACAGATGCTGGAAGGAATAGCCGCATATGCAAAAATACACTATCATGGCGAAGTCGGCTTTGAACGACAGCAACATGGCCGCGAGCACCAACGCGAAACAAAGGGCGTATTTGGATATATAGAACAAAGCCAAAGGCCACTCCGCGTCGCCCAGCATCGAATAAAGATACGTAGCCGCCGTGCCGAGCGCCAGCGCGACGAGCGCACGGAGAACGAAATGTTTTCGACGCTTGCACCCCATGCACAGCACGAAGGCCATGGCGAACAGGTAGAAGAAATTATTCGACTGCGAATAAACGTCCTTCAGTATCTCCATGATCATCTTCCCCCGTGGTAGTCCATCAGCGCCAGCATGATCTCCTTGCGTTTACGTCGGCTGACCTCTATCTTCTTGTCACCCACGATGATGTACCAGTCGTACACGCCCAGGACGTGCCGCATGTTCACCAGATAATACCTCGAACACGCCTTGAATCCGCAGTCGCGCAGCGACTTTTCCGCCTCCGTCAGACTGCCGCGCACGCGGTACTCGCCCATGGTCGTGTGGTATATCAGATCGTGCGTCCTGACCTCGACGTAATACACGGACGACGCGGGCAGCCACAAAACGTCGCCGTCCATACGTATCTCTATCTTGCGTTCCGCGCGCTTTGCCGCCGTGTCTATGGCGCGTCGCAGCTTTTCCGCGAACACATCGTATCCCACGGGTTTGACTATGAAATCAAGCGCGTTCACCGAATAGCCCTTGACTGCGTACTGCGCCATGCGAGTGAGGAACACGATGACCACGTTCTCGTCCGCTTCCCTTATGCGCTCCGCCGCCGCCATACCGTCCATGTTGGGCATCTCGATGTCCAGAAACACCACGTCGTACACCGGCTGATATCCGTCCACGAGCGCCTGACCGTCCGAGAACACGTTGAGCGAATAACCGTTTTCGTCGCCCGCGAAATATCTTTCCAGGTATTCCCGCAATCGGTCCACGCACGCTTTTTCGTCGTCCGCCACGCATATCCGCACCATTTCGCATCCACCTCCGTATTCTTCGATTATACAAACTTTACGCCGTAAAATCAAGCGCCTGTCACGAGCGGTCGTTCACGCGGTACGAGCGGTCGCTTCGCGCACCGACGCGCTTCGGTACCGCAAAAAGCGCCGCGGCGCACGCTCTCGCGCAAAAAATATCGTGAAATCGGTTGACATTCCGTACAAAAAAAAGGATAATAAATAAGTTAGAGGACAAAACATATGACTTTCGAAAAGATACTCGAAGCTAAGAAACGTCTCGCACCCGTCATCCACAGAAGACCGCTGGATTTTTCCACCACGTTCTCCGAACTGACGGGCAGTAAGCTCTATCTGAAGTGCGAGAACCTGCAAAAGACCGGTTCGTTCAAGGTGCGCGGCGCGTACAACAAGATCGCCAAGCTGCATTCCGAGGGCGAGCTGAAAGCCATCGTGGCGTCCAGCGCGGGCAACCACGCTCAGGGCTGCGCGTACGCCGCAAACGCCATGGGCGTAAAGGCGACCATCTGCATGCCCAAGACCACGCCCATCGCGAAGATAGTCGCGACGGAAGGCTACGGCGCGACCGTCGAGCTCTACGGCGACTATTACGACGACAGCTATCGCCGCGCGAGAGAGATCGAGCGCACGACGGGCGCGGTGTTCATCCACCCCTTCGACGACGAGGACGTCATCGCGGGCCAGGGCACGATCGGCATAGAGATGCTGGAGGACGTACCCGACCTTGACGTCGTCATCGTTCCCGCGGGCGGCGGCGGACTGCTGTCCGGCGTGGCGTGCGCCATCAAGTCGATCAACCCCAAGACGGCGGTCATCGGCGTCCAGGCGGAAGGCGCGCCCGCCATCGCGATGTCTTTCCGCGAGAAGAAACACATCTCGCTGGATTACATCCACACCATCGCGGACGGCATATCCGTCAAGGATCCCGGCAACATCACGCTCAAACTGATAAACGAATACGTGGACGACGTCATGACGGTGTCGGACGGCGAGATAGCCTCCGCCATCATCCACCTCATCGAACGCACAAAGATGATAGTCGAGCCGTCCGGCGCGACCACGCTCGCGCTCGCGCTTTCGGGCAGGCTCAATCTCAAGGGCAAGAAAGTCGCTTGCCTGCTCTCGGGCGGCAACATCGACGTGTCCATGATCGGCAAGATCATCGAACAGGGTCTTGTCACCCGCGGCCGCAAGATCGAGTTCTCCATCCAGCTCCAGGACAAGCCCGGCATGCTGGAAAAGGTCTCCCACATCCTCGCGTCCGAAAACGCCAACGTCATCGCGATACGTTACGACAGACTGCACGCCAATCTCGACCTCGGCGAGACCATACTCCACATCGCCTGCGAAGTGGGCGGCAAGGAGCACAGCGAACGCGTGGCGCACGCGCTCGTGGACAGCGGACTCAAAGTCCTTTAAGGAGTTTTGCATATGAAAAAGATCATACTCACGGATAAAGCCCCCGCCCCCATCGGACCTTACAGCCAGGGCGTGGAAGTTAACGGCCTGGTGTTCTTCTCCGGCCAGATAGCCATCGATCCCGCAGTCGGCAAGATCGTCGCCACGGACATCGAGGGCCAGACCCGCAGGGTGCTCGCCAACATCTCCGCACTGTTGGACGCGGCGGGACTGACGACGGAGGACGTAGTCAAGACAACGGTGTTCATCACCGACATCGCGGATTTCGCCAAGGTCAACGCCATATACGCTCAGACCTTCTCGTCCCTGCCTCCCGCGCGTTCCTGCGTGGAAGTCTCCGCCCTGCCTTCCGGCGCGCTCGTGGAGATCGAGATCGTCGCCGCGAGATAATCGCGCCGACGCGTCGCGTTACTGAAAGATCTTAAAAACATAAGCGGCCCGCGGGATATCGCGGGCTGCTTTTTCGTTTTATCCACATTTCAGAGTTGCGCTCCTTTCGCGCACCGACGGTGCGGTCGCGTTTCGGGCATGTTTCCCGCGCGGCGCGTATCGATGGGGCTACTTGCCCCGAACGAGCGATCTTTCCATCACGACGTGAGGCACGCCCTCGTCGTACAGCGTACGTTCGCTCGCCGCGACGTAGCCGTTCTTTTCGTAGAACGCGCGGGCGGCGGTCTGAGCGAGGAGAGTCACGGTACGCGCGCCGCGCGCTCTCGCCACCCGTTCCGCCTCGCGCAGGATCTTGCTGCCCAGACCCGTGCCGCGAAAGGCCGGGAGCACGGCTATGCGCCCTATATGCAGGTCGTCGCCCTCCCCGAACACGCGGCAGGTGCCCGCAGCCACTCCGTCCGAATACGCCACGATGTGCGTCGCCGCGTCGTCGGTGGCGTCGAATTCCTCTTTGAAGCCCTGCTCTTCCATGAACACCTTGCGGCGTATGTCGGCGGCGGGCGCGGGAAGTGAAGAACTTACCGAAAAAGTCACGTCCATGTATGTCTTGTCCTCCGTGAAAGTAATGAGCCGTGCCTTATGAAAAGGGCCATGGCTGCGCCATGGCTCCGTTCCATATTCGCGCCGAAGCGCGTCACCCCGCGTTTTCCGCGGCGACTTTTGCCTTGTCGTATTCCGCGAGGATGATCTTTCCCAGCATCTCGCGCGTTTCGGTGTTGAGCGGATGAACTATATCCTTGTACTCGCCCTCGGGTGTCTTTTTTGACGGCATCGCGATGAAGCAGCCGTCGTTGCCTTCGATGATCTTGACATCGTGAACCACGAAGCAATCGTCTATCGTGATCGACGCCACGGCCTTGAGCTTGCCTTCGTCTTTCTTGATCAAACGGATCCTTACCTCTGTGATATCCATGGTCGTGTTCCCCTTCACATATTATCTGTTTTGGCGGTCGCGCCGCCTTTTTTTATTAGCTAAATTATACCATATCATAGTAAAATTTGCAATACCTTTTATTAAAAAAATGACTGAAATTTACATAAAATCGACGTATTCCGTGCCAAAAACGCATAATATATGCGTGATTTAGTCGCTATTGCATCGTTTCGGAGCACAAAACCGCAAAACCCGCTCATCGCGTGCCGCCGCCAAACACTTGACTTAAACGCTTCGTTATAATATAATTACTTATCATGAACGGTATCGGGGAATATCTCATAGAGCTGAGGATAGCGACTCGCAATGCGTGCAATTTCGAGCACGGCAAGGGCAGTTTCGTCACGCTCAGGACGAAGGTGCTTTATCTTTTGTCGCTCCGCCCCGCCCAGCCGCCCGAACTGATGGAACGGCTGTGCATGGTCAAGAGCAACCTCGCGATACTGTGCAACAAGATGAGCGCGGACGGCGTTATCGAGAAAGAACGTAACTCGGACGACAAGCGCGTCATATCATACCATATAACGGACAAAGGGCGGGCGGAGCTCGCGGAGACCGTGCGGCTGATCGAAGAAAAGTTCAAAGGCGTGCTGACGAGCGAAAAGGACGTCGAGGACGCCAAGGAAAAGATAGCCGCCGTGCTCGACCTGTTGTCTTTCATCTGACGGACAATGAAACGTAAAGTGAACAAGATAAAAATGGATCTCAGAGCGGCGCTGGAGCACGACCCCGCGGCCAAGAGCGCGCTGGAGATAGTGCTGACCTACAACGGTTTCCATGCGCTGGTGCTCTACCGGGTGGCGCACTTTTTCCACGTGCGCGGGTTCAGGCTGCTCGCCCGCATGATATCGTCCGTCGGGCGGTTCTTCACGGGCATCGAGATCCACCCCGGCGCGAAGATCGGCTACGGCGTGTTCATCGACCACGGCACGGGCGTCGTCATCGGCGAGACCACGGAGATAGGCAACAACGTCACCATCTATCAGGGCGCGACGCTGGGCGGCACGGGCAAGGAAACGGGCAAGCGTCACCCCACGCTGGAGAGCGGCGTGATGGTGAGCGCGGGCGCCAAGGTGCTCGGACCCATAACCATCGGGCGCAACGCCAAGATAGGCGCGGGCAGCGTCGTGCTGCACGACGTACCCGCCAACGCGACGGTGGTGGGCGTGCCGGGCGTGGTGGTCAGGCTGAACGGCGAGCGCGTGGACGACCTTGACCAGTGCCTCCCCGACCCCATCGAAGACAAGATCTGCGCGCTGGAAAAGCGCATACAGGAGCTGGAAGCCAGACTGGCCGAAGCGGAAAACAAAAACAACGGCTGAGGATCCAACGATGATAGTTTACAACACTCTTACCAGAAGAAAGGAAGAACTCAAGACCGTGGTGCCGGGCGAAGTACGCATGTACTCCTGCGGGCCGACGGTCTATTCGCGTGCGCACATGGGCAACATGCGCGCGTATATATTCATGGACACGTTGCGCCGCGTCATACGCTTCAACGGGTACAAGCTGCTCGGCGTCATGAACATCACGGACGTCGGTCATCTCACCTCGGACGCGGACGAGGGCGAGGACAAGATGGAAAAGGCGGCGAAAAAGACGGGCATGTCGCCCTGGGAGATCGCGGAGCACTACACTTCCCTCTTCCTCGCGGACATCGACAAGCTCAACATCGGCCGCCCCGAAGTCATCGCCAAAGCCACCGACCACATAGCGGATATGCTGGAATTCGTGGAAGCGCTCGTGGATAAGGGCTACGGCTACGAAACGAGCGACGGCATATACTTCGACATTTCCAAGTTCCCCGGCTACGGCAAGCTCTCGGGCAACACGCACCTGGACGACAACATCGCGGGAGCGCGCGTGGACGTCAACACCGAGAAGCGCAACCCAGCCGATTTCGCGCTGTGGAAGAAGGCGCCCAAAGAGCACATCATGCAGTGGGACTCGCCCTGGGGCCGCAGTTATCCCGGCTGGCACATCGAGTGCTCCACCATGGCGCGCAAGTACCTCGGCGACACTTTCGACATACACACGGGCGGCGTCGACCACATCCCCATCCACCACGAGAACGAGATAGCGCAGTCCGAAGCGCTGCTCGGCCACCCCGCGGTCAACTATTGGATGCACGTGGAGTTCATGCAGGTGGACGGCCGCAAGATGTCCAAGAGCCTGGGCAACACCTACACGCTGGACGAGCTGGCGGAACGCGGCTACTCCCCCATGGATTTCCGTTACTTCTGCCTCAACACGCATTACCGCAAGAAGCTCAACTTCACGTTCGAGGGCATGGACGCCGCGCGCACGGCTTACGCGCGCCTGCTCGCTCTGCTCAAAGCGTGCAAGCATTCGGACGCCAAGACCGACCCCGCCGTCATCGAGGCTTTCGACAAGGCGTTCGCCGAAGCTGTGAGCGACGACCTCAACATCCCCCTCGGCATGGGCGAGCTGTGGACGCTGCTCAAGAACCCTCCTTCCCGCGACATCTACGACGCGGCCATGCGCGCGGACGCGGTGCTCGGCCTGTCGCTCGACAAGTGCGACGAGGAAAAGACCGAGGACGTCCCCGACAACGTCAGAGAGCTGGCGGAAAAGCGTCGGGCGGCACGCCGGGCCAAAGACTGGGCGACGAGCGACGCGCTGCGCGGAGAGCTCACCGCGCTGGGCTGGGCGGTCAAGGACTCCAAAGACGGCTACACGCTGGAAAAGATCAAGTGACGATATCGTCACACTCAAAAACGGAGATGCGTTCGCATCTCCGTTTTTCTTTGCTCCGCTACGAGGCGATCAGCAGACTATCTGCGCGTGACTGCCGCCCGTGCGGTCTTTGGTGACCACTATCTGGCGGTCTATGCGCTCTTTCAGAGCCGCCACGTGAGAGATGATGCCCACGAGCCGCTCGCCTTCCGTCAGCCCGGACAGCGCGTTTATCGCCTGGCCGAGCGACTCGTCGTCCAACGAGCCAAAGCCCTCGTCCACGAACATCGTGTCCAGCCGCACGCCGCCCGCCGAGGACTGTATCTCGTCGGACAGCCCGAGCGCGAGAGAGAGCGACGCCTTGAACGACTCCCCGCCCGACAGCGAGCGCACGTCGCGCTCCGAGCCGTTGTAGTGGTCTATGACGTCCAGTTCCAGCCCGCTCTGACTGCGATTGTTCGCGGCTACGTCGCGGCGTTTGAGCTCGTATTGCCCGTCCGTCATCGCCATGAACCGCAGGTTGGCGCGCGATATTATGCGGTCGAAGAACGTCATCTGCACGTATGCTTCCAGGCTTATCTTCTCCTTGCCCGCCAGACTGCCGTTCGCCGTGTCGGACAGCGTCTTCATCCACGCCAAGCGCGTTTCCGTGTCGCCCAGCTCATGCAGGCATGCGTCCAGATTGTCAAGTATCTTGCGGTCGGTCATCAGCCGCGCACTGACGTTTTTGAGCGTCGCGGCAAGTTCGTCCGCCAGAGCGGCGTAAGAGTCGCGGCGGGTGTGCAGCTCGTCCGTCACGTCCGTGCCGCCCTCCGCGATGCGCTTTTTCAAGCTCTCCATGCCGCCTTCCGCGCCCGCTATCGCCTGCTCGGACTCCGACACGCCCGCACGTGCGCGTTCGAGCGCGGCGACGAGCGCTTTCTTTTCGTTTTTGAGCGCCTCTTCCCGAGCCAGCGCGGACGCGCGGTCGGGGAAACGCAGCCCCGCGCGCAGAGCATCCAGCCTTTCGGTGCGCGCGCGCAGTTTTTCCGCGTCAGCGACGGACGCGGCGTTCAGCTCGGATATGCGTCTGTCATGCTCCGCGATCTTCGCCGTCAGATCGGGCAAGGCCTTGTCCAGCTCGGCCTTGCGCGCGCGGCGGCTCTCCGCCGCCGCCCGACGTTCCTGCAACGCGCGCAGTTCGGCGGTCAACGACGTGATGACTGCGGCGGTGTCCGACTCGGGCGCGAGCGCGGCGCGCCGCGCCGCCGCCTGTTTTTTCCGTTCTTCGAGCACGCCCGCTTTCGTGTGAGCGTCGCGCGAGGCGGTCTCCGCGCGTTCGCGCGCGGCGTCCGCGCTCTTTTTGAGCGTGTCCAGCCCGCTCTCGGTGGGTACCTCGGCGGGACGACGCGCGGGCGACGGGTGCGTGAGCGAACCGCACACGGGACAGGGTCTGCCCTCTTCCAGACGCTCGGCGAGCACGCCCGCCTGTCCGTCCAGATAAGCGGAGTATGCCGAGGAGTAGGCCGCTTCCCTTTCCCGACGCGTTTTGTCCAGCGCCGCGTACTCGTCGCGCGCGGCTTTCAGTCCGCGCTCGCCCTCCGCGATCTCCGCTTCTGCGCGCCGCAGGTCGCGCAGGTCGTCCAGCCGCGCGGACAGTCGGGCCACCTCCGCGGCGAGCGCCTCCGCTTCCGCGCCCGCGTCCGCGAGACGAGCGAGCTCCTTGTTCCATGACTCCGCTTTCTCCGCGGCCGCTCCGCGCATGTCGTTCAGTTTTCTGACGTCCGCTTCGCGCGCCGCGGCTTCGCCGCGTATGCGCGCGATATCGCGAGCGAGCGCATCCGCCTCGTCGTAATCCGCGCGGGCGACTTCCAGCGCGGCCAGTTCGCGGTCGATGTCCGAGCCTTTTTCCGCCGCGCGCGCGGCGGCGTCCGCCCCTTCGCGCCGCTTTTCCAGCTCCGCGCGCAGAACCGCGAGGGCTTCTTCCTTCTTTTTCAGCTCGGCCGCGTTCCTGTCGCGCTCCTCCGCGCGCGTGAGCGCGGCGATGACGCGTTCCTTTTCCTTGCTCGCTTCCGCGCGCCGCGCGGTCAGCTCGTTCTCGGCGGCTTCGTCCGCGGCGATGTATCGCGCTATCAGCTCGCGCACTTCGGCGAGGGGCGCGTTGGCGCGCAGGTCGTCCAGCCGCGCCCTGTCCGCTTCGGATGCGCACGCCACGTTGGTCAGGTGCGCGTCTATCTTTTTGCCGATGTCGTCACGCTTGCGCACGAGGTCGAGCATGTCCGCCTTTATCCTGTCCTGCAATCTGCCGTACCTGTCCGTCTTGAACAGCTTGCGGAAGATGTTCTTGCGCTCCTCCGTCGTGGCGTTGAGCAGCTTGATGAAGTCGCCCTGCGCGATCATGGCGATGCGCGAATACTGTTTGCGGTCCACGCCCATGATCTCCGTCACCGCGCGGTCCACGTCGCGCGTTCCCGTTATCACCTTGCCGTCCGGCAGGATGAGGCGCGCGTCCGCTTTCTCCACCGTCGTGCCGCCGCCCCGACGCGCGGGGCGGACGTATTCGGGATTGCGGCGCAGTTCGTACGTCTTGCCCGCGTAGTCGAACACCATCTCCACGTACGTGGGGACGTCGGGCGCGGCGTACTTGGATCGGAACATGGACGGAGCGCGGTCCTCGCCGCTCGCCTCGCCGTACAGCGCGAACGCGATCGCGTCGAAAATGGTCGTTTTGCCCGCGCCCGTGTCGCCCGTGATCAGGTACAGTCCGCGCGTCCCGAGTGCCGAAAGGTCGAGCGTGTTCTCGCCCGCGTAGGGGCCGAACGCGCACATGGTCAGTCTGAGCGGTCTCATTCGTCTTCCTCCCATATCTCCGCGGCGAGCGCGCGGACGTATGCCGCCTGTTCCTCGGGCATGGGTCTGTCGTTTTGTTTGACGAACAGCTCGCCGAGGAGCTGCGCGGGCGTGCGCTCGCGTACCGCCTCGGGCGCGGTCACCCGACCGAGCGCGGACGTGCGCGAATTGCGGTATTCGAGTTTCATCAGGTTCCTGTATATCACGCGCAGTTTGCCCAGCGCTTCGGGAACGTCGTCCTCGTCCGTCAGTATGACGTGCATGTAGTCGTCGCGGTACGTCGTACCCTCGTAGCTGTCACGCGCGGTCAGTTCCGCGTAAGTCCCCTTTATCTCTTTGAGGTCGCGCAAGGGCGTGAGCGGCACCGTGCGCACGCTCACCTCGCCCTTTTCTCCCAGCTCGACGACTGTCACCGATTTTTTGTCCGATATCTCGGAAAAGGAGTATTTGAGGGGCGAGCCGGAGTATCGCACGCCGGGGGCGACGTTCTGCGGGCGGTGTATGTGGCCGAGCGCGACGTAATCGAACCCCGCGAGCGCGGACACGTCCACGTTGTCCGCTCCGCCCACGGATATGTCCTCCGAATCGGTGCGTGACGCGCCCGTAACGAACATGTGCGCGACGAGCACGCGGCGCTCGGCGGACGTCTCGTCCGCATGGGCGAGCGCGACGCGTACCGCGTCGGTATACGTCTTTATGTCCTCGTCGGGATGGAACCTGCGTACGTGCGCGGGACGGACGAAGGGCAGCATGTACACCGCGACCTCGCCGATGTCCCCTTTAAGCGTCACGGGAGCGAGCGTGCCCGAGTACACGGGCGACAGATGCACGCCCGACGCGCCCATTATCCTGCCGCCGAAGGCTATGCGCTCGGGCGAGTCGTGATTGCCGCTCAGCACGAATACCTCCGTCATGCGCGCGAGGTCGGTCAGAAAGCCGTCGAACAGCTCCACCGCTTCCGCGCTGGGCACCGGCTTGTCGTACACGTCCCCCGCTATCAGCACGCCGTCGGGCGACTCCTCGCGCGCGACGTCCAGTATGCGGGCGAGGATGTATCGCTGGTCCTCCGTCATAGAGAACTCGTTCACGCGCTTGCCGAGATGCAGATCGGATATATGTAAAAATTTCACGAAGCGACCTCCCCCTTTTCGCTTGTATTGTCCCGAGGTTTTGTGATATCATTTAATATCCGGGACGTAGCGTTCACAGACAATTATATCAGATAGACGCGGAATAATCAAGGATAATGCCGCATGGGAGGCGATATGGGTTTTACTCGGCTCAGCAGCGAGCTTTCGGCGAGATCTTGCACGGAGCTCGACAACATCTTCATACTCGAATTCATGCCTTTCGCGCCAGAGAACTATACCAAGGTGTACGTTTACGGCAAGATGCTGGCGGACGGCGCGGCGCAGGCGGACAATACCGCCGAGCGCATGGCGAAGCTGCTGGGCATTACCGAGGACGAGGTCATGGACGCGTTCCGATTCTGGGAGAGCCAGGGGCTCGTACGCATTTCCGCCGTGCCGCCCTTTGAGGTGGAGTACACGCCCGTCAGGTATTCCCGCCCCTCGCAGAAGAATTTTTCCAAGAAAAAGTACGCCGCGTTCAACGAAATGTTGCTGCGGATGTTCGAGGGCAAGCGCGAGTTCCTGCCCAGCGAGCTGAACGAATATTATTCGGTCATCGAGGACTGTCACATGGACCCCGAGGCCATGCTCGCGGTCATAGCGTACTGCAAGCGGCTCAAAGGCACGTCCATCGGCTGGAAGTACATCGTCACCGTGGCGCGCAACCTCGCCATGGAAGGCTGTCGCACCGCCGCCGAGGTGGAAGGCAAGCTGTCCTCCTTCGACATCATATCCGAGGACGTGACGAAGCTGTTCCGCGTACTGCGCATCAAGCGCGCGCAGGACTTCGAGGACGTGCGGCTGTACCGCAAGTGGACGGAGGAGATGGGGTTCAAGCCGGGCACCGTGCTGGCCGTCGCGAACGGCATATACGGCGAGATGAAGGGGCTGGACACCGTGCTCACCCGCTACCACGCGGACGGGCTGATCGAGCTGAAAGACATCGAGGAATACAGGCGCAACCGCGATAACCTGCTGTCGCTCACCAAAGAGCTGCTGATGAAGCTGGACGTGCGTTACAACCACCCCGATTATTACGCGGAAACGTACGTCAAGGAATGGCTGAAAGCGGGGTTCGACGGGGACGCGCTGCGCGTCGTGGCGGACTACTGCTTCCGTCACGAAAAGAAGTCCTGCGAGAAGATGGACGCGCTGCTCGCGGAGTGCGCCGCCGAGGGCGTTACGGACGGCGAGTCCATACGCGCGCGCTTTTCGGGAGAGAACAAGTACGACAAGGACATCGCCGCGCTGCTCAGGCTGGCGGGCGTTCGCGGTGACGTCACCACGCGCGACCGCGACAGCTACAACATATGGGTCAATTACTGGCACGTCGGTCACGACATGCTGGAGCTGGCGGCGAAAAAGAGCATGGGCGACGCCAACCCGCGCGTGCGCATGCACAACCTCATCAAGACCTGGCACGAAAAGGGCGTGACCACGCCCGAAGGCGCGGGGTCGGACGCGCCCGCGCAGCTCGGCAGCGAACGCGCAGCGAAACTGAACGAAAAGATAAGCAAGATCACAGCGGAGGATATCTGAGCGTATGGACATCAAAGCGGCAGCCGCACTCATAGAAAGCGAATACCGTGCGCGTGCGGCGCGGGCGGAAGAGGCATACCGCCGCGCGCTCGCCACTCACCCCGCGCTGTACGAGGCGGAAAAAGCGGCGCGCGCCGCCGTTCTGGACGGCAAGCCCGACGACGAAGCGGCACGACTCAGGGCGCGCGTGACGGAAGTCATGCGCGAAGAGGGGCTGGACCCGTCCGAGTTCGTCGCGTCGCCCCGCTGCTCCGTCTGCAAGGACACGGGGCGCGTCAACGGCAGGTTCTGCGACTGCGCGCGCAGGCGCGCGGCGAAAGAGACCGTCGGTTTCCCCGCCCCTTCCGTCACGTTCGCGGACAGCGACCTGTCCGTGTTCAAGGGCGATGCGCGGCGGGACGCGGAGCGCGCGTACGATGTCATGCGCATATTCTGCGAAAAGTTCCCCGCGACCAAGAACATCAACGTGTTGCTGCTGGGCGGCGTGGGTACGGGCAAGACGTATCTCGCGGCGTGCATGGCGAGCGAGCTGGAAAAGCGCGGCTACGGCTGTCTGTTCCTCTCCGCCTTCCGTTTCAACGACTTGTGTCTGAAATACCACACGTCTTTCGACGCGGGTCGTGCGGACGGACTGAACGCGTTGCTGGACGCTGACCTGCTGGTCATTGACGACCTCGGCACGGAGAGCGTGCTCCGCAACGTCACGCTGGAATACCTCTACACCGTCATAAACGAGCGTATGTCCGCGGGCAGACACACCGTCATAACCACCAACCTCACGCCCGAGGCGCTGGAAGCGCGGTACGGCGAGCGCACGGTCAGCAGGCTGTTCGCCGAGAGAGTGTGCCTGACGGTGGCGCTCAACGGAAAGGACCTCAGAAGATGAAGATAGACTGTCACGACCACACATGTTATTCGCCCGATTCGGCGCGCACCCCCCGCGAGGCGGTGGAAGAGGCCGTCGGGCTGGGCATAGGCGTCCTTGCGTTCACCGAGCACATGGACCTGGGCTTTCCCAACGACAAGCGTCCCGAGGGCGAGCTTATATTCGATTACCGCGTCACGCGCAAGTACTTCGAGGACATCGAGGCGCTGCGCGAGGAGTACCGCGGCAAGATAGAGATAATCGCGGGCATCGAGGCGGGGTTCACCCCGGGCGACGAGGCGGAAACGGCCGCGCGGCTGGCGGAGCTGCCCTTCGAGTACGTCATCAACTCCGTGCACATCTGCCACGGGCTGGACTGCTACTGGGCGGGGTACTTCGACGGCTACACGAAAGAGCGGGCGTACGGCGAGTATCTGGACGCGGTGCGCGCGTCGCTGGACGCGCCCTACCCCTTCCACACCGTGGGACATCTGGGGTACATTTCCCGTCCCGCGCCCTACGAGCCAAAGAAGCTGGTATATGAGGAGTACGCCGACAAGCTGGACGACATCCTGCGCACGATGATCGCACGGGACAAGATACTCGAGCTGAACTCGTCCGTCGCGAGCCTGGAAAAGGAGGGCGAGATATGCCTGCCCCATCCCTCCGTGCTGCGGAGGTACCGCGAGCTGGGCGGCAAGCTCATCACGTTCGGCAGCGACTCGCACGCGCGCGGGCGCATGGGAAAGAACTACGACAAGGTGGCGGAGCTGGCCAAAAGCGAGGGCTTCGCCGAGTGGACGATAGTGAAGAACGGTAAACCCGAAGGAGTGAAGATAGACTGAAATGGCACTTTTGACTTTCGTATGCAAGAACTGCGGACACAAACAGGAAGAACTCGTGCGCGCGGGCGATCCCGCGCCCCGCTGCGAAAAGTGCGGCGGCGAGACCACGCAGTGTTTCAGCGGCAAGTGTTACGGATCGATGGGCGGCGTGAGCGGAGGCGAATGCACGCACCATTGCGCGACCTGCAAGGGCTGCGGCAAGTGACCCGCCGCGCGGTCGCGGCATAACATGGATCTGTCGGGCAATGCTCGCCTTTTTGAGCGGAGCACGCTCCGACCACCCGAAAATAATAACGGAGGTAATCGGACATGGATGCGATAGAATGCATCATGACCCGGCGCTCCTGCCGCAGTTACAAGGCGGAGATGCCGGAAGAAAAGAAGATCGAGACCGTCATAGAGGCGGCGAGATACGCGCCCAGCGGCATGAGCCGTCAGAGCTGGCACTTCACCGTCGTGACCAACGAGGACTGGCTGCGGCGCATGAACGAGCGCGTCTACAAGCTGGTCAACGACCAGTCCAAGGGCAGCAACCTCGACCGCAACGGCGCGAAGGGTTACAGCTGCAACTACCACTCCCCCGTGTTCGTGATAGTCAGCGCCGATCCCGCTTACGGAACGAGCGCGGGCGACTGCGCCTGCGCGCTGGAGAACATGTTCCTCGCGGCGCACGCCGTCGGACTGGGTTCGTGCTGGATCAATCAGCTGGGCGGCGACAACTGCGAAGCCCTGCGTGACCTGCTCACCGAAGCGGGCGTGCCCGAGGGCGACCGCGTGTACGGCTGTTGCGCGCTTGGATACCCCGACGCGGAGCCCGCGCCCCGCAAGCCCCGCGCCGACAGCGTGAGATATTACAAGTAACATACACTCAAGCGACGAAATACCCGCCTGCCTCACGGCAAGCGGGTATTTTTCTTTGCTTTGTTTATCCGTCACACCGTCTTGCCGTCGATGACGCGCAGGACGTCCACCTGACGGCCCGTCACGGCGTCGACGTACACGAAGTAGTCCAGACCGCGCATGGTGCATGCGGCTTCATAGCAGAACACCTCGTCCCCGTCCTTGGGTATGACCGCTAGACGGACGGATCTCACCGTCAGTCGGGGGGACACGCAGGTGCGCGCGGAGTCAGCCGTCATGCGCGCTTCGGGAAGAGTGCGCTCGCGGTGGTCGGAGCAGTACGAGAACGCTTCCACGCCCATCAGCTCCCCGTGAGTGAGTTCCACCTTGATCTTTACGAGGTCGGGATAGAGCACGGCGCCGTCCTGCACGGGCGCGAGGTTGACGGTGGCGGTGCCTTCCGTCGCCTCATACCACACGGGCTCCAGCTTGCCGTAGCCCAGCGCCTCGGCGTGCTCGACCGCGCGCGCGGTTGCGCGCTCTTCGTCCAGCTCCGCCATGCCCGTGCCGCCGCTAACGACCGCCGACGCTATCGTGCCGCCCTTTTTCATGACGGAGGCATATGCGGAGTTGCCGCGCACGTTGCCCTCGATCTGATACAGCTCCGCGTCGCCCGAGGTCAGGCCGGTGACGGTGCAATCCGTCATGCCCAGCTTCTCCTCCGCAGTCCTGACGGCGTCCTCTTCGCTTATGTCCGCCTTACCGTCGGCGGCGCGCCAGGTCTTGGGGCGGGTGGAGTCCGAGAACGGCCCGTCGTATATCATGCCGGGATACTCCACCGCCATGTCGCCGCAGAAGTCGATGGCGCCCTCGGCGTCTATGGCTTCCAGAACGGAGTAGTCCCCCGCTCCCACTCTGCCCACCGCGGACGACAGCGTCATGTGCACGTCGGCGGTGGCGTCGAACACGGTCTCCACGAGCGACTCGTACTCGTCGGTGTCAGCGCCCTCGCCCATCGCGCGGATATAGCACGCGGCGAAGTCGCCCACCTGATTGAGGAACTTGCGCAGGCCTTCGTAGCGCTGAGGGTCGACGGGCAGTCTGCCCACCGCCTCACTCGCCGCGCCCGCGCTCTTGTATATGTCCGCGGCTATCACGATGTCGGACGCGGCGGAGTCGGACGCCATGAGCTTGGCGAGGTTGTTCTCCATCTCGCCCACGCTGTCCAGCGAATCGTACAGTGCGCTCTCGCAGGCGTTGCGTACCTCGCGGCGCGCCGCTTCCGCGCGCATGGACTCGTCGTTGAGCCGCACGGCCAGCCATACGATCACGCCCGCCATGACCGCCACGGTGAGCACGATCGCGATTATCATCACTACTTTGGAAGATCTGGTCATAACGCCTCCTTATCCCCGGGCGAACGAGTGCCGCCCGATGGTCAGCTCCACTTTCAGCGACCATATCCACTTGCTCGTGGCGGTCGCGGGGTTGTAGTAATACAGACAGCCGTTGGTCGGGTCCCAGCCGTTGAGCGCGTCCTGCGCCGCCGAACGCGCGGTGGAATCGGCGGAGAGATTGATCTGACCGTCCGACACGCACGTGAACGCGCCCGGCTGATATATCACTCCCGCGACGGTGTTGGGGAACTTGGACGAACGCACGCGGTTGAGCACGACCGCCGCGACGGCCACCTGGCCGGTGTACGGCTCGCCCCGCGATTCGGCGTACACGCACCGCGCGAGCAACGCGAGATCGCTCGAGCTCATGCCGCCGCCGTCCAGCGATATGCCCAGCGCCTTTTCGGTGTTCGCGCCCACGATGCCGTCCACCGTCAGCCCGTAATCGCGCTGGAAGTTCTTTACTGCCGCCAGCGTCTTGGGTCCCCATATGCCGTCCACCGCGATGGTGTAGTAACCCAGGGCTTTGAGCCTGGTCTGCACCGCGCGTATGTTGGAAGAAGTGTCGCCCTTGACGATGTTCGCCGCGACCGCCACCTCTTCGGCGGGCGTGAACGCTCCCGTCGCGACGCTTCCCGCCACGCCCGCGCCGCACACCGCGACCGCGAGCACAAGGCATAGAAGTTTGATCTTTTTCATTTTACGTACCTCTTTTCGCATTTTACGACAAATAAAGTATGCGGCACGGACGGGATAAATATTTACCGAACGGCAAAAATCCCTCACATGAAAAGATACATCGTTTTGTTTTCGGTATTGTCGATAATGCTCGCGGCGTTCGTTGTACTCGGCGGATGCGCGGAGAGCGCTGAGCCCATACGCATACATATCAGGGCCAACTCGGACGGCGACGTCGATCAGGCGGTCAAGTACATCGTGCGCGACGCCGTGGTGGAATATCTCTCGGAGGCCATGAGCACCGCGGGCGACCGCGACGAGGCCTACCGCAGACTGTCGGCGCGGCTGAGCGGTATAAAAAAGACCGCGGAGTCGACGCTTGCCGACTGCGGTCTGGATTACGGCGCGGACGCCTATCTTTCGCACGAATGGTTCCCCGACCGCGACTACGGCGGCACGGTCTACCCCGCGGGCGAATACGACGCGCTCATCGTGGAGCTGGGTACGGGTACGGGTGGCAACTGGTGGTGCGTCGCTTACCCTCCGCTCTGCTTCTACGGCGACGACGGCGAAGAGTTCCGCTATCGCAGCCTTATCGCCGAGCTGCTCGGTCTGTCATGATATCTCCACGCCCCGAGCCACGGTGCGCAGGAGCTTGCCGTCCAGCCCCATGAGCGAGAATATCTCGCGCTTGTCGCCCAAAGCGTACACGCAGCCGCCGCTGCCCGTCATCACGACGCGCACGCCCGCAGCTTCCGCCGAACGCATCGCCTCGGCCACTCTGCCGTTGAGCGTCGCCGCCGCGGCGGTAAGGTCGTTGTACAGCAACGCCTGCGGCAGTTCGCCCTTTGCGAGCGCGGCCGCCAGCTCGTCGTTGCGAGAGGGCGCTCCGCCCGTTCCGAGCTCGTCGAACTTGCGGTAGCAGGCGGCGGTATCCACGCTCCCGAGATCGGCGAGCGTAAGCGTGAAGTCTGTTTTGACATCGAGGCGCCGAAGCTCCTCGCCCGTGCCCAGCACGCGCGCGACCCCGCCCACGGTCATGAACGGCACGTCGCTGCCCAGATCGGACGCAAGACGCATCACGTCGAAGGTCTTGCCCTCGCGCTCCGCGAGCGCGTGCGCGCACACCAGCACTGCCGCGCCGTCCGCGGACGACCCGCCCATGCCGCCGCCCGAGGGTATGCCCTTCTCGACGGTGACGTCCAGCGCAAGTCCGCATGCGTCGTACACCATGCGCGCCGCCCGCAACGCTATCTCGCGCTCGGCGGGCACGTCCATGCCTACGACGCGCGACGCGGGCGCGTCCGAAGGGCGCACGGTCACCTCGTCGAAGGCGGACACGGACGCCATAATGCTGTCCAGCGTGTGCAGGCCGTTACGTCTGCCCGTCACGTACAGCGACAGATTTATCTTCGCATATGCTTTTGCTTTCATGGATATATTATACCACGCTTTTCGCGTTCTTGCAACCGTTATGCAAAGAGCGGCGACCGTTCGGTCGCCGCTCTTTCCGCGTTACGCATGTCGTCAGCCGACGCTTTCCCCGCCGACCGCCCCGGTCGCGGGACGGAGCACGAACACCTTGTCGCCCGCGTTGAGCGGGAAAGACAGATCGGGGTTCTGGGCGAGCACGGCCTCGGGAGTCACGCACAGCTGTTTGGCGCACTCCCACACCGTTTCGCCCGCCCGCGCGACGTACACGGATATCGTGCCGCCGAGATCGGGCAGCGCGTCGCCGCGCACGTAGCCCGTCACCACGCGCGCGTTCACGCGCTCGGTCACCCGCACGCACAGCGCGAGGTCGCATCGCACCGTCAGTTCCCCGCTGCGGGAGGGCAGCACGCTCACGCGCGAGACGCAGCCCGTCACGTCCACGTCGCTGCCGTCGGGCGCGTCGATGTCCGTCGCGCGGCGGAAGGGTATCTCCACGTGGCAGGAACCGCGTCGGCCCGCTTCGGCGTCGGTATACACTATCGTGCCGCAGACCGCGCCTTCCACCACGGCCTTGCCGTTCTCGGCATAGCCGTCCACGGGCGAGAGCGCAAACCCGCACAGCGCGAGCACCTTGTCGGCGTTCTCACCTTCGGGCAGTTCCACCCTGCCCTCCGCCTGCTCGGTCATATAGCGTTGCAAAAGGATGTGCGCGCCCGTGACGTCCGTGTACTCAGGCGTGAGGCTGAACGCGGGACTGAACGCGTCCACCGTGCAAGCCGCGGACAGCTCGTCGTATACCTCGCCCGCCAGCTCGGCCTCCACTTTGAGCGTCAGGCCGTCCTCGTTCTCCTCGCCCGTCACGACGGAGGAGAGCGCGCGCACCGACACGAGATCGCCCCGGCGCGCGCCGTCCGCGGCCAGCTCCTCTTCCAGAGGGAGTACGAGCGAGAAAGGCTGAGCGGAGCCTTCGCGCGTCAGGCCCAGTCCGTCCACGTACGCTTCGCCGCGCACCAGCACGCTGTCTATGCCCGCCTCGGCGTCGCGTACGCATACGCGGGCGTCGGCCGCCAGCAACCGCGCGAAGGGCAGACGCTCTTCCGACGTCATCTGCGCCCTGCCCGACGCGCGCGTCACCAGCCGCGAAAGCGTTATGCGGCTCTCGCCCGTGTAGACGTTCTCCTCGGGCGGAGGCGGCGGGGGCAGTACGGACACTTCCTCGGCGTACAACGTTATCTCTATAACGGACGCCAGCGTCACGTCGCCGCCTTCCATACCCACCACCTCGGTGTCCAGCACTCTGCCGCACGCGGAAACGCGCGTGCTCTGCTTGATGTCCGCTATCTCGGCGCGGTCGGTGAAGTCCGTCCAGCCGCTCTCGCGCGTCATGCCGTCCTCGGTGAGGATGAGCGCGTCCGCCGTTTCCCTGCCCGCTATGCGCGCCTCACCCGTCAGCGTTTCGCTCACGCGCACGGTCACGCAGGCATTGACGGCCAGCACCTTGCGCGCGCCCGCGCACCTGATATGCGTCTGCGCGACGGTCTGTATCTTGCCGATCTCTCTGACGTGACCGGCGGTCGCTCTTTCCGTAGAGTCCATTGGTCCCTCCTTGCTTGTTCGTCCGTATAATCTATGCCGCAAGACGGGAGTTTATGACCGCGCGCCCCGCATACCCGTCGGGACCTTTTTTCGAGGCACCGACGACGGTCGGACGCAACGAAAAAGAGCGCGCCGCAAAGGCACGCTCTCGTTTGGTCGTTCATCAGAATTTGAAGCCGTCGTCTTCTTCCTCTTCCTCGTCGTCGCCGTCGTCGGCAAAGTCGTCGGGGTTGATGTACTCGAAGTCGTCTTCCGAAGGGGTGTCGTCGGAAGCCTCTTCCGACTCCTCCTCTTCCTCTTCTTCGTCCTCGTCCAGCGCGACGAGAGGCACATCGTCCATATCGGCGTCCAGGTCGGCGGCGACGTCCTCGTCGTCCACCCAGTCGTCCGACTCCTCGTCCATGGGCTTCTCCTTGGCCGCCTGCTCCTTCTTGCACTCTATGCACATGTCCTCACCCTCTTCACAGTAGTTAGTGTGGCAGATGGGACAGAGCTTGCCCTCGGATTCGTCCTCCTCGTCGGGAAGAAGGAAGCTCGGCTCGACCAGACCCAGCTCCGCCTTGCAGATATCGCAATAGTTCTCGGTCACGGGGATGTAGTTGAGCTCGCAACGCGGGCACAGCTTATATTTTCTTTCCATAAATATCTCCTGTTCGATATATTATATGTGTATTCCGTCGGCGGCGCAAATTCCACGTCATCTGGACAGATCGATGATGCGCTTTTTCTTTTTAACGGCGTAGGCCCGTGTGTTGACCGTGCCGCCGCACTCCGCGTAGTTCACGACGAGGACCACGTCCGAGTTGTCCACCATGTAACGGTTGCGCTTGTTCATGCAGTATTTGGTGTATTCCGGAGAGAGCACCACGACGTCCGAGCAGCGGCTCAGTATGCGGTCGTAACGGAAGCGGTCGGAGGCGGACAGCCTGTCCTTCTGACCCGCGTACGGCACGGCGGCGATCAGCTCGATATCGGGGTAAACGTCCTTCAATCCGAGCACGACCTCGGCGAACCAGGTGTCGGCTCCCAGGGCCATGCCGCTGTAGAACCGTGTGTAGCCCTCGCCGATAAGAGCGACCACCGCGTCGCGCATACGCTCCTTCAGCTCGGCACACTCCCGACTGCGTTCGGGAAAAGGGATCTTTTGGGGGCGGTTGCCCGTCAGACATACTCCGTTCATACCGCATATTATACACACCGTTATGCACATTGTCAACCGATGATGTATTCTTTTTGCAAGAAAATATTGACTTTATGCCAAACGGGAAATATAATAATATCATGACACGCAACATATACGACGACCTCGGCGCGCTTGTCGCGATAAACAGTATATACGACAAGCCCGCACAAAATGCGCCTTTCGGCATTTCCTGCCGTAAGGCATTGGACAAATTCGTGGAGATAGCCTCCGACGCGGGACTGCGCACGGGCATGGACGACGGCTACGCCGCGTGGGCGGAGTACGGCGAAGGCGAGAAGCTGGCGGGCGTGCTCGGCCACCTGGACATCGTGCCCGCGGGCGAGGGCTGGACGACCGACCCGTTCACGCTCACCGTGCGCGACGGCGTGATGTACGGGCGGGGCGTGAGCGACGACAAAGGCCCGCTGCTCGCCTGTCTCTACGCGCTCATCGGTCTTAAAGAACGGGGCGTTGACCTCGGTTGCCGCGTGAGAGTGATAGCGGGCTGCAACGAGGAATCGGGCAGCGAGTGCATAAAGCACTACGTCCGACATTGCGAGATCCCCGCCCTCTCCTTCACGCCCGACTCCGACTTCCCCGTCATCGCCAGCGAAAAGGGCATCAGGCATTTCCGCGTCACGCTGCCCGCCACGCCGCTGACGGAGAGCGGCATCGCGGACGTGCGCGCTGGCGAGCGTCCGAACATCGTCCCTGACGCCGCGGTATGCGTCGTGAGGCGGAACAGTGGACTGTTCGTTACATTGTTCGGAAGTGAAGAAAAAACGGGTACGGGCGCATCGTACGCCCTTGAGAAGCACGGCTCCGAGCGCGCGTCGCTCTCCGTCGCGACGGGCGACGACGCGGTCACGATAAGCTCATCGGGCAAAGCGGCGCACGGTTCCACGCCCGAAAAGGGCGTCAACGCGCTGGGCGGACTGTTCGCCGCGCTGGCGGACGCGTCCGGGGACGAAAGCCTGAAAGCCGCTGCGCTGCTCACCTCCGCGGACGCCGCCGTCAGACTGGGCATCGCGTGCGAGGACGAAACGGGCGCGCTCACGCTCAACGCGGGCGTGTGCCGATACGAGAGCGGCAGGATAACGCTCACGATGGACATGCGTTTCCCCGCTTCCGCCGACGCGGACAAGCTCACCGACAAGATAATGTCCGCGATGCCGAAAGGCTCGACGCTCGTGACGGAGCACACCGCGCCGCCCCTCGCGTTCCCCGAAGACCACCCGCTCGTGCGCGCGCTGTCGGACGTTTACCGCAAGGCGACGGGCGACACCGTCAGCCGCCCCCTGCACATCGGCGGCGGGACGTACGCCAAAGAGCTGCCCGGCTGCATCGCGTTCGGCGCGGTGTTCCCCGGGCGCGAAACGCACATGCACGAGCCGGACGAATGCTACCCCGTCAAGGACTTCGAACTGCTCGTCAGGATATACGGCGACGCCATCGTCGCCATGTCAAAGCTGGTCGGCTGACGCCGTCGGCCGCGCTCCGTCAAGTGACGCATGCTGGCGCGGCGTCCGCGCCCGCGTCCGCGAACGCGCCTCTACTAAAGACACGACGAAACACGAAAAAAAACGGTTGCCGTACGGCAACCGTTTTTTTTCGTTACAATGTTTTTCGGTACTCGGGCGCGCGCGGCGACCCGTGATACCGTCAGGTATTGCTCCACGCGACGAGCGCCGCCGCGCCGATGATGCCCGCGTCGTTTTTGAGCGACGCGATGTGCAGACCGACGTGAGGGCCTTCGCCGAACGCGTATTTAGCGATGTATTTCTTGAGGGGAACGAGCAGGACGTCGCCCTGCGCGCACACGCCGCCGCCCAGGATTATGGCCTCGGGACGAAGCGCGTTGATGATGTTGACCAGACCTTCACCCAGCATCCTTATGTAGTTGTCGAACACGCCCTGCGCCGTCTTGTCGTCCATGAGCATGGCGTCGAACACCGTCTTGCCGTTCACCTTGTCGATGTCGGGGCAGACCGTCCACAGCTTGCTGTCGGGGTCTTTGAGCATGGCGCGCGTGGTGTCGCGTATGAGCGCGGTCGCGGAGGAATACGCCTCAAAGCAACCGCGACGACCGCAGGTGCAAGGCTCGCCGCCCGACTTGATGACGACGTGGCCTATCTCCGCGCCCTTGGACTGGTTGCCCTCGTAAAGACGACCGTCGATGATGATGCCGCTGCCGATGCCCGTGCCGATGGTGATGAACACGCTGTTCTGGTACGCCTTGCCCGCGCCGTACTTGGCCTCGCCCAGAGCCGCCGCGTTGGCGTCGTTGCACACGCGGGTGGGATAACCCGTCAGCTTCTGCATGCGCTCGCCCAGGGGGACGTAATCCCACTTGAGGTTATACGCGTGATCCACCATGCCCGTGCAGGAATTGACCGCACCGGGGCAACCGATGCCCACGCCCGTGATGATCTTGTCGCCCGCGTCGTCTTTGAGCGCGTTGACCATCTGCGCGATGTCGCCGATTATCTTGTCCGCGCCCGCGTCCGTGTCCGTAGGAACGGATTTCCACGAGATTATGCGCCCGTCGCTGACGAGCCCCGCTTTTATGGACGTACCACCGATGTCGATACCGATCTGATACATTTTCTTACTCCACCTTTCTCTTTATTTTATTATTATCTTTCCGATGGACCCGGAAAGTTTTTCCCGTTCTTCTTCGTCTTTTTCGTTGAGATATTCGCCGAACATGTTCACCACGTTCATGCGGTTGGTTATCACCAGCTTGCGCGTTATGGGCAACGGCGGCCGTATGATCGTTATCGTTTCGTCGTCGTGCTCCTCGGGCAGCTTGTCCACCACGCGCACCGCGGGCGGCAGATCGCTCGGGACCTCGGGCCTGTGCACCGCGGACGCGTACGTCTTGTCGGACACGCTCCGCCCCACTTCCGATCTAGGCTCCGACGCAAGCACCGTGCGCTCCGCCTTCTCCTCTTCCGTCGCGTCCGCCGCCACGCCCTCGGGCGAATGCTCGGCGGCAGGCTCTTCCACGGCAGGCTCTTCGGCGATCGGCTCGTTCTTCTCTTCGGCAGGCTCGGGCTGCGCTTCTTCCGTGGCTTCGGGCGCCGGCTGTTCTACGGGCTCGGGCTGCGCTTCTTCGATGGCTTCGGGCGCCGGCTGTTCGGCCGGCTCGGGCTGCGTTTCTTCCGCGACTTCGGTCGCCGGCTGTTCGACGGGCTCGGGCTGCGTTTCTTCGATGGCTTCGGGCGTCGGCTTCTCGACAGGCTCGGGCTGTGCTTCTTCCGCGACTTCGGTCGCCGACTGTTCTACGGGCTCGGATACCGTTTCTTCCGCGGTAACGGCACGAGGACGCAGGGCGAAGGACAGCACCAGGTCGACGATCGCGAGCGCGCTCGGGATCGCCATCATCGCCACGCCGAGGACGGTGCTCCATATCGACGCCAGCTCACCCGCGCCCGCGAGAGAATACAGCGTTTCGCCGTTGAGCGCGAACAAAAGCGCGCCGCTCTCCGTGGCGGTGGCGGACAGTCCGAAAACAGCCATGCGGGTCAGAACGTAGACGACCCACACGACCGCGAGCAAAAGTATCAGTATAATATCCAGCACACGGAACACCCGCGTCGCGGCACACACGCGCTTACCCCTTACGATGAAGAAGATGAGCGGCAGGACCGTCGCGACGATGAGCGCCGCCGTCACCGCGGTATAGACGATACCGAAGGTGTCGAAGTCATACGATAACATAATAAAATTATAAACAAAAGCGCGTGATTTGTCAATACTTTTTGGTTTTTTTAAGACCGCGGTATCGGGCAAATTTTCCCCTGAGGGCGGCGATGGCGGCGCGACCCGTCGCGCCCGTGCAGGCGGGCAGAGCTACGTATACGAGCGCGAACACAAACGGCGGGAGCGTGAGCGCGAATACGCCGGACAGCGGCAGAGCGGTGAGCGGCAGGCTGACTGCGGCGGCGCACCCGCACGCGAGCAGTGCGTTGACGAGCGGGCGGACGGCAAAGGACACTTTACGGACGGCGAGCGCGTCCAGCGCGAACGTGAACGCGTATGCCGCCACAGCGGAGTATGCGGTACCCGCCACGCCCACTCGCGGCACGAGCAGCAAGGTGAGCACGGTCTTGACGACCCCGCCCGCCAGCAGACAGAGCGCGGGCAGCGCGGTATGGCCGCGCGATTGGAGCACGGTCGTTATCGTCTGCGTGTAGCACACGTAAGGCACGCCCGCGGCGGACAGTCGCAGCACGCTGACTGCGACGGCGCGTTCGGCATCCGTCAACCCGCCCGCGAAGAGCAGTCCGACTATGTCGTCGGCGAACAGCGCGATGAACGCCGCCCCGCCTACGCCCGCAAAGTGAGCGGCGCGCATGGCGCGATCGGAAGCCGCGCCGTCCTCCTTCCCCGCCGCGCGAGCCGCCGTCAGCGCGGGGAGAGCCGCCGAGCACGCCGCGCCCGTGAGCACGGTCGGAAGGCTGAGGACGGCGGACGGAGACGCCGCCGCTCCGAACAGCGCGGTCGCCTCGCCCGCCGACATGCCGGCGTCCGTCAGCAGATTGACCACGAGCGCGCTGTCCACCAGCCCGATGAGCGGGAGCACGAGCGAGCCGAGCGACACGGGCAGTGCGCACGACCACAGCGCGGGCATCTCCCGCACCGCCGTGCGGAAGAGCGGCCGACCCGCCGGGGCTATCTCGCGGCGGCGCATTACGGTGAGCAGGACGAGCGCGACGACGGCGACCAGTTCGCTCACGCTTATGCCCGCCACCGCGCCCGCGACGGCGTATGCCCTGCCGAAGGGCGCGAAAAGCTGCGCGAGCGCCAGCCCCGCGAGCAGTTTGACCGATTGCTCTATTAGCTGGCTGAGCGCCGTCGGGAACATATCGTGCGTGCCCTGCCACCACCCTCGGAGCACGGCGAGCACGGACACCAGGCAAACGGAAGGCGCGAGCGCGACGTAAGCCGCGGTCGCGTCGGGGTTGCCCTGGGCGCACGCCATGCCGCCGCCCAGCAGCGCGAGCGCGGCTGTACCCAGCGCGCCGACGGGAACGAACGCCAGCAGCGCGGCGACGAGTATCCTGCCTTCTCCCATGCCGTCCGCGCGCGGAAAAGCGGCTGCGGTACGGGACACGGCGAGGGGTATACCGCCGCCCGACAGCGTGAGCAGAGTCGTGTACAGCGGGAACACGAGCTGATAGATGCCTATGCCCTCGGCACCCAGCACCGCAACCATGGGCACCTTGTACGCCGCGCCTATGACCTTTGCCACCATGCCCGCCGCGGCGAGAAAGGCGGCGGAACGGAAAAATCGTTTGAGCTTCACACGGTTAGTATGTCAAGAGAACGCGAAAAAACGCATAAAAAAGCGGACGAGCCGAACTCGTCCGCTTTTCTGAGCATCCGTTGATTATCTCTTGGAGAACTGAGGCGCTTTTCTCGCCTTTTTGAGACCGTACTTCTTTCTCTCCTTCATACGAGGGTCGCGAGTAAGGAAGCCGGCTTTCTTGAGCGCGGGCTTGTTGGCCTCGTCCAGCTCGACGAGAGCGCGCGCGATGCCGTGACGGATCGCACCTGCCTGACCGGTGAAACCGCCGCCGCAGACGTTGACGAATATGTCGAGCTTGCCTGCCGTTTCGGTGAGCACCAGGGGCTGATTGACGATGAGTTTGAGCGTTTCCAGTCCGAAGTAATCGTCGAGAGAACGCTTGTTGATCTGGAACGTGCCGCTGCCGGGCATGATGCGGACGCGGGCGACGGCCTTCTTACGTCTGCCGGTGCCCCAGAACTGAAGCTTTTTCTTGGTATTTTTCGTAGCCATGGGGTACCTCCGTTATTTCACCAGATCGAGAGTCTCGGGCTTCTGTGCCGCGTGACCGTGTTCGGCGCCTTTGCAGACGCGCAGCTTTTTGAGCATCTTTCTGCCGAGAGAGTTCTTGGGGAGCATTCCCTTGACCGCATCGTACACGGCTTTGTCGGAATCGTTGGCGAGATACTCTTTGTAAGTCTTCTCTTTGAGTCCGCCCATGTAACCGGAGTGCGTGCGCTTGATCTTCTTCTCGAGCTTCTTGCCCGTGAGCACGACCTTGTCCGAGTTGATGACGATCACGTAATCGCCGCAATCAACGTAAGGCGTGTAGATGGGCTTGTTCTTGCCGCGAAGCACGGCCGCTACCTGGCTGGCGAGGCGGCCCAGAGGCATGCCTTCCGCGTCAGCGACGTACCACTTGGCTTCCACGTATGCGGGCGAGCCTTTCTTTGCGACGTCCTTGGTGGCCATCAGCGTTCTGCCCACGCGGGTCACGCGGGGAGCCGCTTCGACGGTCTTTTTCTCGGTCTTCTTATCCATTTTTATCCTCTTGTGCAGGCGCGCATTTCACGCTACGCGTCCGCGTTTCGTCCCTCTCCACGCGCGGGGCGGCGCATGAAGGGACACAAAATCGTTATTTATAATATTATATTTGACAAGATATGTCAAGCGTTTTCGGGGAGATTTTCGCTTATACCTGGGTATAACCGTTCTCCTCTTCTTCCTCGTCAGGCGTGAGGTCGTCCCACGTCGAGTGATCGTGCAGCCAGTTCAGGCACTCCTCGTCGTAGCACATGATCGTGGGTCTGTCGAAGTCCGCCACGGTGCCCAGGCGTATGGAGCCCGCGCCCGCCATGTCGTACACGCCGCTCACCTTGTTGATGAGCCCGTAGCTCGTTTCATAGGAGCTGTAATCGGAGAAGTAGAACACGTAGCTCTCGGTGGCGGTGTAGTTCTTGTTGCCCGCGAAGTTGGTCGCGTAGCTGATGTCGAAGAAGTCGATGTCGAAGGTGGAAGAAGGCAGCGACGCGTCCAGAGGCGATGCCGTCTGGTTGCCGTAAGGCTCGAACGCCGAGCAGGACACCAGCATGTTGACGTCGGTGGAAGTATCCTCCTCCGTGTCCTCCGTCGTCGTATCCTCTTCCTCTTCGTCCTCCGAGGAGATGGTGTACGTGAAGTAGATGCGGCCGTCGTTGTAGCCCAGGATGGTGGACGTGCCGTTGAACACCTTGGTGTTGGGCACGCCGGGCACGACGCGGTAGATGCCGTCGTCCGCCACAGCCATCACGCAGGGCAGGACGTTCTCCGTGCCCTCGTCCGACTTGTCCTGCTCGACGGGCAGGAAGCTCGTGTAAGCCGACACGTCGGCAACGATGGTCTTGTACTCCATCGCGAACACCTTGGCTTCGGGATCGTACTCGAGGAGCTGGTATTCGAGGTTGGTGCATTCAAGAGCGGTGGTGCCGCCCACGAGCGGGTTGCGATAGTACAGATAGTCGGACGTGGTGCCTTCGATCGTGATGTCGCCCACGGTGCTCGTAGTAATGATCTTATAGCCCATCTCGTCCTCTTCGCCCTCTTCGGTCGCGGGGAGCACGCCGTCCGGACGGATCATCGCGAGCACGGAGGTGTCCGACTCGGAGTCGTTGGTCGTCGTGAAATACACGTAATGCTCCAGGCTGCTCGCGGGGTTGGACGCGGGATCGTACGTTTCCACGCGCGGGAAGTACACGCTATCCACGTCCTCGGCGATCACGGTGGTGTCGCCCGGACGGCCGTCCGTGATCTCGGTGGAGAGCAGGAAGCCCGTCAGGATGTTGTTGGTCTCGTCGTCGGCGTTGGCGTAATACGTCTCGAACGTGACGAGATAGACGTGCGAACCGCGCTTGTAGAACGCGTAAGGCACGGAATTGCTTACCTGGGTCGCCGTGCGAATGAGGGTCATCGAGCCCGTCGTGAGATCGTAGCTGTAGAACTCCGCGCGGTCGTACTGCACGTTGCCCTCGGAGTCGCGGTCGGTATCCGGCGTCGCGAAGTACACGATGCCGTCAAAGATCCAGAAACCGCCCTCGGCGTAACCCGACGTGCCTATCTTCTTGGCGATGACGCTCTCGGTGTCTATGCGGTACTCCGACCTGCCGCCGTTGGTGGGGATGTAGTTCTGAACGTAATTTCCGTTCTCGTCCAGCACCCTGCCCGGCTCGGTCTCGCTGCCGATGGTGTAATACCCCATCTCTTTATAGTCGTACTTGGTGAAGTCGGCGAAGTCCATGACGTCCGTCAGGCCGTCCGCGATATCCTCGGGATCGGCGTCCTCTTCGTCCAGCGACGCTTCGGTGTTCGCGACGGTGTCACGGTAGCTCGTAACGGTCGTCTTGTAAAGGGCGCCCTTCACGACGTTGCCCGTTATGTTGGTGTTGCCGTCGGCGTCCGTGTAATCGGGTACGCCGTTGACGAAGAACACCTCGTTGCCGACGGTCACGACGGTGCCGCCGTTGGAGTGCACGACGAGATCCGCGTAATCGGGGGTATCGTCGTCCGCCGTGGTGCAGGCGGGAAAGAACGCGAACGCGCTCAGGCACAGAGCCGCGCACAGCAGCACGGCAGTCAGGGTCTTGATCTTTTTCTTCATTATAGCTTGGTTCTCCGAAGATCTCCCGAGGAAGATCGTTTTTGCTTTATTTTACTCGTATGCTCGTCCTGCCGAAACGCAGGCCTTCGGCGGTGGCTTTGACGGTCAGTTTGCCGGGAGCGGTGCCGCGCACGACAGCGACGGCGTGTCCGCCCGACGCGGGCACGATGTTGCCGGGGGCCTTACCCAGCTCGCTGCCCGTAGAGAGCAGTTCGCCCTCCCCTTCGACCGTGAACGTCACGAGTTCCGCGCCCGAGACCGCCACGCGGCCGTCGGCGTCCATCACCCACGCGTCTATGTAAGCTATCTCGCCCGCGTCCGTGTGCAGCGTGCGCGTACCCGTGAGCAGTTTTATCGATCTGCCCTCGCCCGCCGTGGACAGCGTCGTCCGACAGATCTCTCTGCCGCGGGCGTAGCTTATCGCTTCCAGCGTGCCCGGACGGTATTCCACGTCGAACGTGGCGATGTATGCGTTGACGCGGCCCGCCAGCCGTCTGCTGACCAGCTTGCCGTTCAGATAGAGCGCGACGACGTCGCCCGGAGTGAACACGCGAACGGTCACACGTTCGCCCTCACGGTCCGGCCAGTACCAGATCTGCTCGCTGTCCAGCGCGGGCGTCGAAGCGTCGGCGGAGGACGTGATGCAGGACGTGTGCGCGCCCAGCAGCACCGAGCGGTATATGCCCGCGACGCGCGGCACGCAGGTGGCGTCGATGTCGCCCGAAGCGTACAGCCCGCGTATCTCGCTGTCCATGCCGCAGTCGGACATGTCGCCTATGATGTTGCGGTCGGTCTCCATGTCGGAGAGCGCGGCGAACGCGTCGTCCGGACGGGTCGCAAGCCCTATGATCGGCTTGTCCGTGTGCGGGTACGGGTCGTACCTGCCCGAGTATCCGTATATGTCCAGCATGGACGCGAACGCCTCGGTGCGTTTGGCGAACAGTCCCGCTTCGCGGCCGAGGGACAGCAGTCCCGACGGGCTTGCTGAGTTGAGGCTGATGCGCGAACGGCTGAAACCCGCGTCCAGAAGCTCGCTTACGAGCGGTACCTTTTCGGCGAGCGCCGCGGTGACGGGACGCGTGGGATCGAGCGAGCGGACCACGGAGACTATCTCCGCCTCTCTGTCCGCGCCCGCCCTGCCGTACGACTCGTCGGGAGCGTTGCCGATGGAATACATGACCACGGAGGGATGATCACGCAGGACGCGCACCGTCAGATCCGCGGTGTCTTTGAAAGTGAATGCGAAATCGTTGTCGCCGCACCTGCCGCCGTCGGGGTGCGACCAATTGTCGAATATGTCCACTATAACGCGCATACCGAGCTCGTCGGCGACGGTCAGAGCCGCGTCCGACGGACACCCGACGTAACGCACGGCGTTGTAGCCGAGGTCGCGCAATGCGGAGAGCTTGCGGCGTTCCGCTTCGGGGAAGCACAGCGCGCCCGGCACGCCGCCCGTCTGCGAGAGCGTGCAGCCCGCCAGCTTGTCCGAGGGCGAGAACGCGGCGCGGGAACGTATGCCGAAAACGGTCTCGGAAACGTCCAGCACGTCGTCGCCGCAAGTGAGCGTGACGCGCGCGGTGTACATCGAGGGAGCGGAGCCCTCATAAGGTCTGAAACGACTGACGGACACAGGTACGACGAACGAGCGTTCGCCCGGCATGACCGTGTAAGTCTTCTTGCGACGGCCCATCCTGCGCCTGCCCAGGTAAACGAAGCATTCCACCGAGAGCCTGCGCTTGCCGCCGAGGTTGCATATGTCCACGGTCATTTCCAGCTCCGCGCCGCCGTTATCGGTCACTTTGCCCGTGACGAACACGCCGTAAGGTCGGATGAACGCGTCGCCTTCCGTGCGGAACAGCGACACGCCGCGCGTCAGCGCCCCGCCCTCGTTGAGAGCGATGCGGAGCTCGCCGCCTTCGTCCAGCAGCCCCGACACGTCGGTCAGACGCCGGGCCGGGCCCTGGGAGGCTATGCACTGCCCGCCCACGTATATGTCCGCGCCGCCGCTCGCGCCGTCCACTTCCAGGAAGGTCTTGCCCTTGCACACGGGAAGCGAAGTCGAGAACGCGCCCGATCCGCCCGTCGGAAGAGCGCACGGCAAAGATACCTCGCGTTCCTCCCCGTCCGCGATCAGACGCCAGCCTTTTTTCAGCTCAATCTTTTTCATCGATCGTTATCCCCCGTGGCGACTGCGCCCGACAGCGCATATTCGTAGTCTTTGCTATTATACAATGCGCGTCCCCTCTTAGTCAAGCGAATGCGGCGGGCGCGCATGAATTTTAGGTCGGTTTTTCGCGCACGCGCGCGCGACCCGCGCCGAGGACGCGCGGAGAAAAAAGGAGATCGCCGTCGCGACCGTCCGTCACAATAGCGATCTCCCCGTCATGCCGTCCTGATACATTATCCAATACCCCGCCCCCGCGGGATCGGTGGGGTCTTTCGCCAGCCACTGGCAGTATCCCGCAAGGTCCGCGGGCGGCGTGGGCGAATACTCGCCCGGCACGCCGTAGCACAGATAGCGCACGGGATCGCCTATCGTCCCTACGAGATAGTATCGTCCCGACGCGTCGTAATCCACGCGCACCCACCGCGACTCGGGCAACAGCCGCTCCAGTTCCTCCGAGCGCGCGTTCTTGGCGAACAGCCGCTCCACCTGGTCTTTCACGCTCTCGTAGAAGGACACGGGATGCAGCTCGGGCACGGGCTTGGCGCGCCCGTCGGGCGGCTCGGGTCGGAATACCTCGGGACCGGGCGGGGTCGGCACGGCGCTCGCGCCGTCGTCCGCCGCGGGCTGCGCGCTCCGCGCGGCCTGCTCTTCCTCCGCGCGCTCGGGCTCCGCCTTTTTTTCGCTCACCGGCTCCGCTTTCGGCTCGGGCGGAGCGGGCTCGGGCATCGACTCGGCTATCGCCGCGGCGGTCTCCGACCTGTCAGGCTCGTCAGCCGTCAGGCTGGAACGGTAATAGTTCACCTCGGCTATGCGGTCGTCCTCGTAATCGGTGGGAACGATGTCCAGGAAATAATCCTCTATGCGTCGGGCGGGCGTGACGTTCAGCGTGCGGAGCGCGTGGCGCACGTCCTCTTCCAGCGCCTCGCGCGCGGGCAGCGGACGGACGAACCCGCCGTAGAGCGTCAGCCCGTCGTTGTTGCCCACCGCCGCGACCAGTCCGTCCAGCGCGACGGAACGCGGCAGCGTAAAGACGGCGGACGACTGACCGAACGGGCCGAAGCACATCCGTTCCCCGCCCGCGCGCAGCGCAAGCACGCAGTCGCGCACGTTGCCCGTCAGACGACAGTTAACGCCGTTTTCGGTGCGTTCGAGGCGCAGGCAGCCGCTGCCGCCCCGCCCGCCAAGTACCAACAATCGCTTTTCGTATATCATCAGCGCCTCCGGATAATATTTTATATGATGGCGGGCGTCGCAATTTGACATATTTCGGAAGATGAGCGCGATATACATCGGATATTCGGCTTTGGACGCAAGGCGCGTTTATGCGTCGGGCGCGGCGGGAATAATAACGTTTATGTTTCTTTCATCCTTTACTCCTTCTCCCGACGCCGCGATGGCCGAGCGGATGCTGGCCGCGCTCATACCGCGCGGGCGGGACGTCGTCGTGCTGGCGATAGGCAGCGACCGCGTCACGGGCGACAGCCTGGGCCCCATCGTCGGGCATATGCTCGCGCTGCGCGGCGCGGAAGTGTACGGCGATCTGCGTTCGCCCGTCACCGCGCTCAATGTCATGGAAGTGTACGAGCTGATACGCAAGCGTCACCCGTCGGCGTTCGTCATCGCGGTGGACTCCGCCGTGGGGGCGGACGCGGACGTCGGCAAGATAAAAGTACTGCCGCGCGGACTGCGCCCCGCGGCGGTGAGCGGCAAGAAATTCCCGCGCGTGGGCGGAGTGTCCGTCATCGGCGTGGTGTCGCCCGAACGGCTGGGCGCGAAAGGACTGAGCGGAGTCAGGCTGGGCGACGTCCTGCCGCTGGCGGGCGCGGTGAGCGCCTGCATAACGAACGCCCTCCGCATGAGCGCGGAGGGCGTCGGTAACGAATCTTCAGTTACGGGATAATATCTCTCTGCAAGCGCGGACGAGCGTCTGCATATCCTCGTCCGTCCCCACGGTTATGCGCAGGTGAGCGGATATCCGAGGCAGGTCGAACCGCCGCACTATGATGTTGCGCGCGCGCAGCTCCGCCTGCAAGCGCTTGCCGTCCATGTCGGGATGGCGGACGAACAGGAAGTTAGCGTCGCTGTCCGTCAGTTCGAAACCCAGCTCGGCAAGCCCTTCCGCCGCCGCACGGCGCGTGCGCACGATTTTTGCCGTACACTCGGCGAAATACTCGTCGTCCAGCACGGACTCGCGCGCGATGGTCGCTGTCACCGCGTTTATCGTGTAGCTGTTGAAACAGTTCTTGACGGTGCGGAGCGTGTCTATCAGGCTCTTTTCCGCTATCGCGTAACCGCAACGCGCGCCCGCCAGACTGCGGCTCTTGGAGAACGTCTTGACGACGACGAGATTAGGGTATTCCCCGATGAGCGGCACGAGCGAGCCGTTGCGTGAGAAGTCCACGTAAGCCTCGTCGAGTATGACGACGCGGTCGTGGAACGCTTCCAGCAGACGGCGTATGTCGCTCTCCGCGACGGAGAGCGCGGTGGGCGCGTTGGGGTCGGCTATGACCACGCCCGCGGACTTCCTGCCGATGTAATCGTCCACGCACAGCGTCATGTCCTCGCGCAGAGGCAGCTCGTCGTAGTTGATGTCGTACAGCGAACAGAACACCTTGTAGAACGAATAGGTCACGTCCGCGAACAGCACGGGCAGCGAGCCGGAGTCGAAGTACGCCGCGAACGCCAGCGACAGCACCTCGTCGCTGCCGTTGCCCACGAACACGTTCTCCGTTGCCACGCCCTCGCGCTCGGCTATCGCCGCGCGCAGAGCCTCCGCCGTCGGATCGGGATACAGCCGCAGACGGGACGCGTCCAGCTCGCGCAGGGCGCGCGCCACGCGGGGCGAAGGCGGATAGGGATTCTCGTTCGTGTTCAGTTTTATCAGCCTTTCCACGGACTTGGGCTGCTCGCCCGGAACGTACGGCACGAGCGACGCCGCCAGTTTGCTCTTATACATAGGTGATTCTCCCGTATATCCAAACGGGGCGGCCGTAGGGCTGCCCCGCTGTTTTTTCGATATGTCCGACCCGATCAGGCGGTAACGGTGGTGCCGCTCGTGGTCGTGTCCGTCGTTTCTTCCTCGGTATCCTCTTCCTCGTCTTCGGGCGTGGTGTAATAGAGGTCTGCGTACTCGTCCAGACGGCCCTGGAAGCGCTCTTTGTGAGCGACTATAACGCCGTCCATCGCGCTGTACTTGTCAGCGATCGCCTCGCGACGGGACTGATAGATGTTGTCCAGCGTGGTGGAGTAGTTGTCCTGCGCGACCGCCTCGCCTATCGTCTGGTAACGACCGGGCGTGGTGTAGGAGTCATACGCGCGGGGGCCGACGGTGGGCACCACGCACAGATACATGATGTGCCAGCCGTAGTCGGTGAGCGCGGGAGCGGAGATGCTGCCTATCTTGACGGGCAGCTCGCCCATGTACTCCTCGTCCATTTCGGTCACTTCGTACTTGTCGGAGTGCTCGAGCTTGTAGTCCAGCAGGGTCGTTCCCTCTTTGTACGCACCCAGGAGAGCGCGCGCCTCGGTGGAGAACTCGATCATGTACGTTTCCGCGGCGCCGCCGTCCTCTTCGGAAGTGGCGGTCACGGCGTAACCCATATCGTTATTGTCGTTGGGGAAGATGCCGGGGTCGGTGTTGTACGTGTAGATCAGACTGTTGAACATACGCTCGGAGTCGTATGCGCTGCCGTACACGCTCGCCATCTTGGAGTAGATGTCCGAGAAGGCCTGCTCTATCGTATAGGAACGGGAGGTGTCGTCCTCGCCGTCGACGTGCTTGTACACCGTCACGTTCTCGCCCAGACGCTGACGGAACGCCTTTATCTCGGCGTCGGAGTGGTTGGCGCTGTAATCTTCCAGCGCGGCGGTCTGCTCATCCGAGAACGGGATGAGGATGTGCTTGACCCAGAAGTACTCGGTGTCCGCGAAGTAGAGCAACGTGTCGCTGCCCGAAGCCGCGGTGTAGTAATTCTGTATGTCGTCGGTGAAGCTCTCCATCTGGGAGGCGAGCTGCTCCTCGTAATACGCCTTGTTGTCCCTCTCGCTTATCACGGCGAGATCCTTGCCCAGCGAGGTGCGGTAAGCGTCCGTTTTAAGGGTGTATTCCTGCGACTCGCCGTAGAGGTAGTAGATGACGTCGTAGGTCCAGAGGTCCTCGTAAAGCGCGGTGATATCGGACGAAGAACCGGAAACGCGTTCGGTCATGTCGGCTATCTCCGCCTCGTAATCGGCGCGCGTCTGAGCGTTCATCGCGTAATCGTCCGCGATGGTCTCCTCTATCACCTGCACGAAACGGCGCATGCCCTCCATCTGCATGGACAGGAGCGCGCCCGTGGTCGTCTTGCCGGGGATGCGCTCGGGCTCGGACGTCACCAGCCACAGCTCGTAGTCCGACTCGTAGCCCTCGACGACGTCCTCGTCCTCGGGCGTGGGATAAGTGGTGTCGCTCTCCGTTTCCTCGGTGGCGGAAGGCCACGTCTGGTCGAAATCGTCGGCTATCTCTTCATATATCTCCGAAAGCGCGGTGTCCACGCCGTCGTAGATGGTCTTGTTGACTTCGTTTATCTCCGTCAGTCCCCATACGGCGTCGCCCGATCGTATGGCGGCGTCCGCTTCCACTCCAGTGAGGTAGCTGAGGTAGAAGTTCTTGATGAACTCATCGAACACCTCGTCCACGGTCTTGCCCTCGTCCGTTATCATGGACTGGGCGTAGTTCTCGAAGTAGGTCTGCATGGTGACCTTGAAGAACTCTTCCTTGGCGGAATCGAACGTGGCGGTCTCGGACGCGGTCTGGTACTCCGTCCAGGTAACGGTGCCGCTGTCGCGCACGGTCACTTCGGGAAGCTCGTTCACGAACGGAAGATCCGCGTCGTCGAAATCAGAGTGGTCCTTGCCCGCAAGCGCGCCGTAAACGTACTCGCCGTCCGAAACGCGACGCCAGAGAGCGGCCGCGTCCGTACCCGACTCGCGAGTGCCGACGTATTCGTATTCTTCGCCGTTATAAACGGAACTGCCCCTTACCGCGGGGACGAGATAGTAACCGTCGCTGTCCTGCTCCGTATACGCGCGGCCGTCATTGCGTTCCACTTCGACGGCGGAGCCGTCCGCGTTTTCGCCGCGGTAGAGCACGTTGCCCGCTTCGTTGGTCTTGGCGTAGCGTATCGCGTCGCCGTCGTGCGTGCGCTTGACGGTCTGCACTTTGTATTCGGTCACCTTTTCGCCGAAGGTATCGGACGAACGGTCATAATCCACGCTCGCGGTCACGACTTTGCCGTCGGGATCCTTGAGATCCGTCATGACGGGCACCTCGTAAGTGAGGGTGACGGGATTGATCTCGAGTATGACCTGGCTGAGGTCGGTCTCTTCGTCATACGAGAAGGTGCAGCCCGTGAACACGGACGCGCCGATGATGACCGCAAGGAGCGGCAAGAACAGTTTGATGAGAGTCTTTTTCTTTTTCATAGATATTCGCTCGTGAAAGGGAAAAAGGACGGTATTATCCCCTACCCTATATTCATACCCGAATATTATAACCAATAGCGAGCAAAAAAGCAAACGTTTGCGGCGGATAAATCGTCTGTCGTCCCGAAAAATTTTGCCGCGGGCGGAAAGCCGCAAAGCACCGAGCGGATCGGAGCGCGCGCGTCGGCTCCCAAAAGAGCGCGAAAAGGCCGCTCCGAAACGCTCGGAGCGGCCGCAATGCGTCTGTTTTTTCCGTCAAGCGGACGTGAGGAAGCGCAGCATGGACTTGCCCGTCGGGAACCGCACGGACACTTTCTCGCCCACGTCCAGCCAGCCGCCGTATTTTTCCGCGGCGGCGGGCAGACCGCCCGGCACGTCCTTGGCCCTGCGGAACGTGATGGTGCTCTCGCGGTGCATGAGCGCGGCCTCGTCCGCTCCCAGCGCGGCGGCGCGGTTCTTGACGAGCGCGACGGCGAGCAGGTTGACCACCGATTCGGGCGGCGGACCGTATATGTCGCGCATGGTGCTCTCCATGCGGCGCAGCTCGGACAGCGAGGATATGCGGGAGATGTTGCCGTACTGCCGCATGCGCCATTCCTGATCGGTGACGTAGGAGTCGGGCAGGCAGGCGTCGTAATCGGTGTGTACGGTGACCTCGTGGTCGGACACGTCCTCTTCGGGCGTGCCGCGCACCTCGTTCATGACCTCGCGCAGCAGTTTCATGTAGGTGTCGTAGCCCACCTGCTCCATGTGGCCGTGCTGTTCGCGGCCGAGGATGTTGCCCGCGCCGCGTATCTCCAGGTCGCGCATCGCCAGCATGAACCCGCTGCCCAGCTCCTTGCACTGCATGATGGCGTCCAGGCGCTGCATGGCGACGTCCGTCATCTGGCGGTTGCTGTCGTAAGTGAAGTACGCCGTGGCGAGGCGATTGCTCCGACCTATCCTGCCGCGGAGCTGGTACATCTGACTGAGCCCGAAGGAGTCCGAATCGATGACGACCATGTTGTTGGCGCGCGGTATGTCTATGCCGTTCTCTATTATCGTGGTGGCGATGAGCACGTCCGACTCCCCTTCCGCGAACTCGCCGATGACCTTCTCGGCGCGCTCGGGCGGCATCTGACCGTGCACCACGCTCACTTTCAGCTCGGGCAACAGTTTGCGCACCTTGGCGGCGAAATCGTCTATGCCGCGCACGCGGTTATATACTATATATGACTGACCGCCACGAGCGTACTCGCGCGTCACCGCGTCCACCAGCAGGCCGTCGCTGTACTCCGCGACGAACGTCTGCACGGGCAGGCGCTCGAAGGGCGGCGTGGACAGCATGGATATGTCGCGTATGCCCGAAAGGCTCATGTGGAGCGTGCGCGGTATGGGCGTGGCGGACATGGTCAGCACGTTGACCGTCTCGCGCGCGGCTTTGAGCTGTTCTTTGTGCTGCACGCCGAAACGCTGTTCCTCGTCCAGGATGAGCAGGCCGAGATCGCGGAACCTGATGTTCTTGCCCAGCAGCTTGTGAGTGCCGCACACGAGGTCGAGCTCGCCGCTAGTCAACTTTTCCAGCGTGGCTTTGGTCTCCGCCGCGGTGGAGAGTCGGGAGAGCATCCCGACGCGCACGCCGAAGCTCTCCATACGCTTGACCGCCGTTTTGTAGTGCTGGAGCGCGAGCAACGTCGTCGGGCAGAGGAACGCCACCTGCTTGCCCTCCGCCACGACGCGGTACGCCGCGCGCAGGGCTATCTCCGTCTTGCCGAAACCCACGTCCCCGCATATCAGGCGATCCATTATCTTGCCGAGCGCGAGGTCGTTCAGCACGTCCCGCGTGGCCGCCGTCTGGTCCTCCGTGTCCATGTGCGGGAAGGCGGCGATGAAGTCGTTCATGAGCGCGGGCTCGGGTGCGTAGACGTGGCCTTTGCCGGACGCGCGCTTGCCGTACAGCGACACCAGGTCTATCGCCATCTCGCGTATGGAGTTGCGCACGCGCTCCTTTATGCGGGCGAACTGCCCGCCGCCCAGGCGGTTGAGCTTGGGCTCCGCGCCCGAATAGGAATATCTCGACAGACTGTCGAGGTTCTCCACGGGCAGATACAGCTTGTCGCCCTCGGCGTAGCCGATGACGACGTAGTCGTGCACCGCGCCGCCGACCTCCATCTTTTCTATCGCCAGGCACTTGCCCACGCCGTGCGTGGTGTGTACGACGTACTCGCCCACCGTGGGCAGAGGCATGGCGTCCTTTCGGCGTCGGGCGGTGCGCACCGCCGCCTTGGCGATGAGCGAGCGCGTGCCGATGAACACCTGCTTGTTCTCGTGCAGCAGAAAGGACGCGGACAACAGCCCGTCTATGACGTTGACGCCGCCGTTCCCGAAGGAAACGTGCACGCCCCGCGAACCGAGGAACTCGGTGAGCGAACGCACGGCGTCCGGACTGCCCGCGAAGAGATCCACCTCGTACCCGCCGCGGCTCCAATTGGCGACGTCCGTCGCCAGCATGTCGTAGTCGTGGGAGTAATCGGGGAGCAGCGCGTCCGTCAGCTCGACCAGCTTGTCGGGAGGAACGAAACGGTTCTGCGATATGCCCGTGTGGAACGCGACGACGGAAGAGAACGCGAACGCGTCCGACGTGTGCGGCACCTGACGCGCGGAGGACGGCAGAGCGTCACCCGACGCGAGCAGAACTTCCATGCGGTTGGCGTGTTCCTTTTCCACCAGCACGGCGTGGTCGTAGCACTGCTTGACGTCGCCTATGAACGCGGGCATGCCGCTCACGAACTCGGCGAACTTGGCCGCGCGCGGAAGGTACGGCAGTATGAACGGCACGTCCGGGCGCTCGGCCGCCACGCGCAGTTCCAGCTCGCCGTACAGCACGCCGAAATGTGCGGCGGCGTCTGCGGACAGCCCCGCGCGCTCTTCACGTATGCGGGCGAGCGCGTACTCGCCTTCGGACGGGGTGTAGAACGCCTCGCCGAAGGGCGCGATGAACACTCGGTCGGTCTTTTTTATGGTTATCTGGCGCTCGGGATCGATGAGTTTGATGGACTCCACGCTGTCGAAGTCCAGGATGATGCGGTAGAACTCCTCGCTGCCCACGGGCGAAACGTCCAGAATGTCGCCGCGCACGGCGAACTGCCCCTTGCCGTCCAGCTGATCCACGCGGCGGTAGCCAGCGGCGCGCATGCGCGAGGCGAACGTCTCGGGGTCGCAGGGGTCGCCCACGCCCAGCGACACGCACCGCTCCGCTATGTCCGCGCGCGACGGGCAGAGCTGCATGACGGCTTCCGCGAACGTGACGACGTGCCGCGCTCCCCGCGCGATCTCGGCGAGCGCCTGCGCGCGGTCGTAGTCGTTGCTGCCGAAGCGCTCGAGCGAATAGCCTATGCTGTCGCTGCGCGCGGGCAGGAACACCGCGTCCGTGAACGCGGACAAAAAGTCACACGCTTCGCGGGCGCGGACGTAGTCCGTTTCGATGAGTAGGCCCTTTTCGGACATGGCGAAAACGGCCCACCGCGCGTACTTGTGCAGGCCCGTCACCGAGACGTTCAGTCCGTCCTTTATGTATCCGAGCAGTTCGGATATCTTTCCCTTCGGTTTAAGCAGCATCTCGCCCTTTCGGCGTCATCCCGTTATGAGCGGCATTATCTTGTCCAGCCCTTCCCTGACGCCCTTCGCGATGAGCGGGCGGTCCTCGTCCGTCATCGTCATGAGCACGTAGGACACCAGCGGTATGTTCTCGGGAACGGGACCCGTTCCTATGCGCAAACGCGCGAACGCCTCCGTCCCCAGCCTCGCGATGATGTCGCGCATGCCGTTATGCGTTCCCGCGCTGCCCTTTTCGCGATAACGGAACGTGCCCTTGGCTATGTCGATATCGTCGTAAATGACTATAAGGTCGGCAGGGGTCCCCCCGTACCGACCGAGCAGTTGCTTGACCGCCTTGCCGCTGAGGTTCATGTACGTCAGCGGTTTGGCGAGCACTATCTTTTCGCCCCGCACGCTCTTCACGCCCACGAGGCTGTCGCACTCGCGGTCCGTTATCCTCATTCCGAGGCGGTCCGCGAGCACGTCCAGAGCGATCCAGCCGACGTTATGGTACGTGTAAGCGTACCCGTCGCCCGGATTGCCCAGCCCTGCGATTATCTTCATTCCTTGTTGAGCGCGGCGAGCAGCGCGTCCAGATCGATGCCGTGGACTTCGGCGGCCTGTTCGACGGTCTCGCCGTGCGCGATGGCGCAGCCGAGGCAGTGCATACCGAACTGCATGAACACGGGGCCGCAATCCGGCTTCTCTTCAAGGGCCTGAGCGATGGTCATTTCCTTGGTTATCATGGTATATGTCCTCCTGATGTTTTTTTACGTTTGCCCGAGCTTTCGCGCCCGGGTGTTATCCGATTATATACGCAAGCGGAACATTTGTCAAGTATTTGACATAATGCCGAGCTCCGCGACATACATTTACCACGGAAAACATTCAGCGGAGGCAGTCATGAAAGCAAGCGAACTCATCGGAAGTCAGGTGCTCGCGCTCGGCAGCGCCGAGATGTGCGGGACGGTATGCGGCGTGTGCGTGTCGGACGACCTCAAACGCGTGCGCGCGCTCGAGGTGTTCATGAACGACGAGGACGACTGTGAGAGGAAGTACCTCGAAACGTCCAGAATAGTCGCGACGGCGGACGGCGTGGTCACCGTCAGGCAGACGGGCGACCTCGTCATGAGCTATCCCGCGTACGCGCACTCCCCCGTCAACCTCCCCGCTTACAGCGAGCGCGGAGAGGCTTACGGGCGGATAACGGACATGGAAACGAACGAAAAGTTCGCCGTCACGGCCATAGTCGCGGGCGAGCGCACGTTCGCGCCGAGCGACGTGCTGTCGCGCTCGGACGAGCTGGTGGTGTTCCGTCTGCCCGGCTCCAAGACCAAGGTGACGCGCCGCGCCAAACGCGTCCCCAAAGCCCCGCCCCGCGTGGCGACGGACAACGTAAAGATAACAGAGCTGCGGCGGTACGCCTTCCTCTGCGGACGCAGTCTGAGCGCGGACGTGCGCGACCCCGGCGGCGCTCCCGTGGCGGAAAAGGGCGCAGTCGTCACGGATGAGCTCATCGACCTCGCGCGCAGTCGGGGCGCGATCGTCAGGCTCGCCATGGCGGCGATGTGACGCGACCGTATATCGTACACGACATCGGGCATGCCGCCCGAAAAGAACAGACCGCCGCGGACGCGTCATGCGTCCGCGGCGGTCTTATCGTTTTTTACTTATCGTTTTTCATTCGACGACACATGCGTCAGGCATGCCGCCATTCGAACTTATGCGACGTCAGCGCCTGAGCGGCATCGGCGGGATCGGCGAGACTTTCGATCGCTCTCCACGTATTCGAATATTCGTAGAATTCTTCCCACCCTTCCGTGACTTCGAACGTCGCGCTCTTGAGCCCGGTGCAACCGTCGAACGCGTTTTTGCCTATGCTCTTGACGCTTTCGGGGATGTACACGCTCCTGACGTATACGTTCTGGACGAACAGGTTGCGCGGCAGGCTGACCACTCCGTCGCCCACCGTCAGAGTTATGCCGCTCACGGAACGCGAACCCGTCGTGCTGCCGAATATGCTGTGGTTCACGGTCTCAAACGGATCCAGCTCAACGACCACGTCATAATGCACTTCGGACAGCGAAACACACTCATTGAACGCCCCGAAACCGATATGCGACAGATACTTCGGCAACGTCACCGAGGTCAGATTCGCGCAGGAACCGAACGCGCCGTCGCCGAGGTATCTCACCGACTCGGGCAGCGTAAGCTCCTTGATGGCGGGTATTCCGCCGAAAGCATATTCGCCGATGTATTCCAATGCCGTGAGAGTGGATATATCCGTCATGGTCGCGATCGAAGTACAATTGAGGAAAGCTCTGTCGCCCACGGTGACGACGGTCGTCGGCAGATCCAGCGTCGTAATGTTACTCGATATCGCAAAGGCGTCGTCGCCGATGTATTTGAGTCCGTCGGGCAGGGTGACGCTCGTGAGCGTATCGAGCCGATAGAACGCCTCTTCCGCCACGCCCGACGTGCCGTCCGCCAGCGTCAGCGTCGTGGGCTTTTCGGTATAGCCTATCGCCCATTTGCCGACGTAGACGACGCCGTTCAGCTCCTCGCCCGCCTGCGTGCCTTCGAACGCGCTTGCCCCGATGTACGTCATCGAATCGGGCAAAGCAACGGACGTCAGAGACGCGCAACCGTAGAACGCGTGATCGCCTATGCGCGTGACGCCTTCGGGTATGACCACCGAAGCGATGTTCTTACCGACGAAAGCGTATCTGAATATCTCGTAAGTTTCGCCGTAGGGGAGCGTGGGCAACACGAGCTCGGTCGCGTCGCCCGTGTAATACAGCAGTTTGCTCGTGTGCTCGCCGCTCTCGTCCCTGAAGAACAGATAACCGTTCTCGTCCAACGCAATGGACGCGTCGTCGGTGGACGACGTCAGATAGATATCGGCGCTCCTTACGAGATTGGCGCTCCCGCTCTGTTCGGGCGACAGGTCGATGATGCGCACGATGTCCTCGCAACCGGCGAGCGCTGCGCTGACGCAATTCGGCTCGGTCACTTCGGCGGGGATGGTCACGGACAGGAAGGAGAATCCCGAATACCTTCCGTCATCCTCCGCGGTCAGGTCGACGGGAAGCGTAAAGTCAAAGACCCTCTCGCCGTCCACGTACAGATCGTGTCTGCCCGTGTTTCTGAATCCGCCTTCGGGCAGAGATATCGAGCGCAGGAATTCGAGGGAAGGCACGTACAGCGCGTCCATGCGGTGCGGCACGGAATACAGCCCGGTCACGCCTGCGGGCAACGTCAGGCTGTCGAGGGAATACAAGTCAAGGCCGTAAACGACGCCGCCGCCCGTCAGCTCTATCTCGCTCACGAACACGTTGTAGATGGTCGAGCGAGTGGTGTCGTCCGCCGTTTTCCCGAGGTACGGCACGGTTATGGAACTCACTCTGCCGTTCTCGAAAAGGGCATCCCCCACTTCGAGCGTTCCGTTCGCGACGGTGAGGCTGTCCAGCGTCAGGCCGTAGAAGGCGCGGCTGTTTATCTTGTAGTTTTCGTTATCGTAATCCTCGGGCAGGACGAGGTCTTTCTCGTCGCCCTCGTAGCCTACCAGCACGGGCGTACCGTCGAGCAGCGTTATGAACATCAGGCGATCGTCCGTCATGCGCAGATGGCTCTGTCCGTCGGACGACATGCGGAGCACGTCGTTGTCATTATCGAAATTATATACCGCCGACGAGTCGGCCATCGACTCGTCATATACCAGCTCGATGACCTGGCTCCCGAAGTAGAAGGCGCCGGCGCCCGTCGCCTTCAACGTGGAAGGCAGCGTGACGCGATAGATCGGCTTGCCGTACGTCTGCATGTAGAACGCCTGATACTCGACGGATTCCAGGCCTTCGGGCAAGACGAACTCGTCGAGCTCGCTGTCCTCGGTCGGGGTGACGGAGCCTATCGTCGCGTAATAGAACGCGCCGTCCCGCACCACGCGCGCGGAGGGCATGACCACTCTGTCGATATCCGAGCGTTCGAACGCGTACGCGCCCACGATCTCCAGCCCCTCGGGCAGTATCACGGTATCCGCGCGCAGGCAGCGGAAGGCATAAGCCGACACCTCGGTGATGCCCTCGGGTATCTCGACGACGGTGAGTATCTCGCCGTCCTTGGCGAGGTAGCCCGCATAGGAGAGCGGGTTGGACTCCACGGTGCGGAATTCCACGCTCGCCCACGCGGCGACGTCTTCGATGTTCACCTGCTCGAGAGCTTCGCATTCGCTGAACGCACACTCGCCGATATATTCGACGGACGCGGGAATAGTGACCTCGGAGAGCGCGCCGCAGTAAGCGAACGCATACGACCCGATGGTCGTCACGCCGTCGGGTATGACGATATCCGTGAGCGACGAGCAATAAGCGAACGCGCTGTCGGGAACGGAGGTCAGTCCGGAAGGAAGCCTCACGGAGGATGCGGACGAGCCGTAGAACGCCGCGAAGCCTATATTATCCACGCACTCGGGGATGACTATCTCATCCACGTCCCAGCCCACGAACGCACACGCCCCGATAGAGGAGGTCGTGAGCGCGGACAGGTCGGTGACTTTTTCCCCGTTTATCAGCATGCCGCCCATGTAGTACGACGGGTTGGCGTATATGTCGGTTATCGTCACGGCGCACCACTCGTCCAGCGTACCGCCGTACGAGAACGACCGCAGCGCCGCGCACTCGCCGAACGCTTTGGAGCCTATGCTCTCCACGCTTGCGGGTATGGACACGCTGCCGAGCGAAGCGCAGCCGTAGAAGGCATTAATTCCTATGTCGGTAAGGCCGTTCTGCATCGTAACGGAAGTGAGGGCGGACGACTCGAACGCATGCATACCCAAAGTCTTTACGTTGGCGGATATGGTGACGTCCATTCTCGGCACGTTATCCACGAACGTCGGGTCGTTCCAGCCCGCAAAGGCGAAATCGCCTATCGTTTCCACCGTCAGCTCGCTGAGGTCCGTCACGAAGCCGCCGTCGACCCTGAGCGTTCCCGCGGTGAAGAGCGGGTTGGCGTAAATGTTGGTGAATCTGACGGAGCACCATTCGTCGAGCGTGCCCGCATAGCCGAGCTTAAATACGTCGGAGTCGGCGAACGCATCGCTGTATATGACCTCTATGGAGGCGGGCAGTTCGACGCTGTTTATCGAGCCGCAGTTTGCAAACGCATACAGGCCTATTTCGGTCAGACCCTCGGACAGCGTTATGTCGAAGTCGTAACCGAAAGGCGCTTCGTTGCCGTAGAACGCGTAGTCCTCCATCGCAGTGACGGACGTCGACGTTGCGATGCGGGTAAGACCGTACATCTCGCGGAACACCGATTCGCCCACGACGTACGGCTCGCCTTCGGGAAGCACGAGCTCGTCGATGTCGTAAGGTCCTCTGTACCCCACCAGCGTGCGGCCGGCGTCCGTGTACGCGAATACGAAGTCGCCCTGCACGGTCAGTCCGCTCTTGGCGAACACGGGCGTGTACGCGCTGTAATAGTTTTTGTACGACGTGTTCAGCTTAGCGAGCAGTTGGGCGTCGCCGTCGCCCGTGAGGTTGCGTATCTCGACGAAACGCGAAGGCAACGCGCCGCTCAAAAGGCTTTCCACGCGTCCTATCTCCATGGTATACAGACCGTAGCAACCGTTGAACGCGCCGTACTGCACATCGCCCACGTCGTCGCCCAGAACGATCTCGTTGACCATGCGCAAGTTGCTCACGGAATCGCTGCGCACGTCGCCGCCGTATATCGTCACGGAACGCAGAGAGTAAGGCACGTAGAAGGAATAGAAGCCGTACGACGAAGGGATTATCTCCGCACAGCCGTCTGCGGACGTCATGCCGAAGACATATCCGAAATAATACTCGGCGTCGTCATATTCCGTGTTCGGGTCGCCGTTGCCCACGAAGGGCAGGCGGATATCCGTGATAGACGTGCATTCGGCGAACGCGCCGCGGTCTATGCTCGTCACGAAAGGCAGATCCACGACTTCGAGCGAAACGCATTCCGCGAACGCCATGGAGCCTATGCTCGAGCCGCCCGTCACGTTGAGCGAGGTCAGCGCCGAACATCCGCGGAACGCGGTGGACCCGATGGCGGTATCGCCGTATATCGTCACGGACTCCAGCGACCCGCAATCATTGAACGCGTCGTCGCCTATCTTGGTCACGCCCGCGTGCATGACGACGGACGTGAGCGCGTCGTAATTTCGGAACGCTCTGTTCGGTATCTCGGTGACGTCATACGGCACCACCAGCTCGGTCACCTCTTTGCCCGCGGCGACGAGCAATACGTCCTCGCCCGATATGAGCGAAGTGTCGATGTACGAATGCAGCCAGACGGACATCGAGGGCACGTACACGCGCTCCACACCCGAGCAATTCCCGAAGGCCAGACTGCCCGAATTCACGGGAGAAGTGAACGTGACGGACTTGAGCCCTTTCATGCCGTAGAACGCGTAAGCCTTTATCGATTCCACGGAAGAAGGTATGACGAGGTCGGTCGTTTCCTTGCCCGCGAAGTAATACTTTTTCGCGACGCTCATGGGATTGTAACTATACGAGTTGAACCCGAACGAGCACCAATCGTCCACGCCGCCCGCAAAGCGGACTTCGTCTATGTTTTCGGCTATGGACGCGCCGAACGTCATGGTCTCGCCGTCGGCGTATATGTTGAGCACGCCGATGCCGACAAGTCCGTAATAAGAACTTACGTTTTTAATGCCGCGCAACGTGAGCGTCTGCAGAGAGAGGCCGTTGAACGCTCCGCTTTCCACGACGGGCGTGCCGTCCAGCGTGACGGCGGTCAGCTCACCGACGTTTCGGAACGCGTCGGTCTCCACGTGAACGGGCAGCTCGCCCGCAACGTCCTCGCCCACGAACACGGCGGGTATGTATATCTCGGTCGCTCCGCTCGTTTCGTCATAGGACGCCGAGTAGTAGGTCCGGTCTTCGGACAAAGTGAACAGCACGCCGTCCGCGGTGTTGCGCCTGTGGCCGCACACCGAGCAGACGTCGCCGTCGCCGTAATCGTGTTCGCCCGTCGCGGCGACGTACTTCACGTCCTCCGCGCCGCAGACGGAGCATTCATACGTCGTGTATCCGTCCGTCGTGCAGGTGGGCTCGACCGAACCCGTTTCCACAAAAGTATGCTCGAGCATGGGCGCCGGATCGGTGGCGTACGAATACCCGCAATCCGAGCAGACGTGCTCGACGCAACCCGCCGACGTGCAGGAAGCGGCTATCCGGTCATCCACGAACGTGTGGCCCGTCGCGGGGATATCCTCTATCTCCATGCGGCCGCATACCGTGCAGACGTGAGCCATACGTCCCGAGCGCGTGCAGGTGGCGGCGTTCAGCACTTCGTCCTCTCCCCATTTGTGCGCGCTTTCGTCGTATACGGTGTGGCAGACAGAGCACTCCAGCCAGTGGATCGTACCGTCCGAACGGTAAGTACCGTCCGACGTGTGGTGTTTGGGTATGGGCTCGGTACGCGTTTCGTGGCATACCGTGCATTCGTATTGCATGACGCCGTCCGTCGTGCAGGTCTCGGGAGTCAGCACACTGCCTTCCGACCAGTCATGATCGCCGAGCGGCAACAGCACATCCTCTTCGCTGAGCTCCTCGGCATAAGTCATGTCGGCGTAATATCTCCCGCAGACAGGGCAGTACGCGTGCTCGATGTGGCCCTGTTCCAGGCAGGTGGACGGAGCCGCGGGAACGAGATAGCCGTGATGCGCCGCGAGCGGAAGCGTGATGTCTTCCGTGGTGACGGCCTGCGTCCCTTCCTCGTCCATGAACAGCTGTCCGCACGCCTCGCACTCGTAGTGCGCGAGATAGCCGTGATCCAGGCAGGTGGACGACACGCCGTCGACATACTTCATGTCGTGAGCGACGGGCAGAACGACGTCTTCGGGCTTTACCTCGTTTTCGCCCTGCTCGTCCGAGAACAGCAGCCCGCAGCGACTGCATTCGTAGTAAAGGACGTTGCCTTCCGTAGTGCAGGACGGAGCCGTTTCGTCGTGGCGGATCATGTCATGCGTAAGCGCGGGGATCTTCAGATCGCTCTCGGACAGTTCCTTTGTCCCGAGCTCGTCGCCGAACATCTTCCCGCAGTCCGTGCATTTCCAATACTCCACCATGCCGTCCGTCGTGCAGGTGGCGGGGATGCCGTCGACGAACACCAGCACGTGCTTTTCGCCGCTCGGATCCGTCCCCGGTCCATCCGTTCCCGGACCCGGCTCCCCGCCGGAGCCGCCGCCCGATCCGCCGTCCGACCCGCCGGGTCCGCCGCACGCGGAAAAAGCGAGCGCGACGGCAAGGCAAGCCAGTGCAAGCAATACCGTTATCCACATTCTTTTTTTCATACCACCCTCCGTTTGATGAGAGAATAATCCCTATATCCTCATAACGTGATTATACACCCTGCGCATTGCCGCGTCAAGCCCCACGCGCACGTTTCGCCGCGAAAAAAAAGCGACGGAGCCGACGCGTGTCGGCCCCGCCTTTCACGACGCGGAGGGCGCTCCTCACGCGTCCACCATGCGGCGTTCGTCTATCATGTAAAGTTTGAGCGCGGTCACGTTCAGACCGAGTACCCTGCGCACCGCCTCGGCGTATATCGTAAGCTGTCGGGAGTATTTGGCGAGGCGTTCGGGAGTGAGCGCGCCCGTCTTGTAGTCTATTATCTCCGCTTCCCCGCCGCGCACCGCGAGCAGGTCTATCACGCCCTGCAACATCATCCCGTCGTTCTCGCCGTTTACCTCGGCGGGCGACGAGAACAGGAAGGGCTGTTCGCGGTACAGCTCCGCGCCCTTCAGCTCCTCCGACAGCGTGCGACGCGCGGACTCGAGCAGGTCGCGCTCCACCAGGTCGAAATCGGGCGAAGTCGCGGCCAGGCGTTCGAGCTGGTCGGCAAGCGGCGCGAAAAAGTCCGTCTTTTCCAGCGCGGCGTGGAAGGCCGTGCCTCTGCGCATGGCGTCCTTGCGGTCGTACTCGGGCGCGGTGAGCGCGGGCGCGGGCCGATCGTCCATGCCGTCGTCCAGGCGGGAATACTCGCCCGCGATGAGCGACGTGACCGAGCGTTTGCTCTCGCCCGTGCGCGCCGCGGGCCGCGGCTCGGTCAGGCGGCGGAGCTGTTCGAGCGCGGCGGGATCGAGCGCGCGCTCCGCCTGTCGCGCGACGTCTTCCGTCCGCTCGCCCTCTTCGGCGGTGCGTTGCCCGAACGACCGCGCCGTGGGGTCCAGCCAGTCGGAAAAACGCTTGCATTCCTCGGGCGGGATCGCGTCGGAGTCGCCGTCGGGCAAGAACAATATCATCTTATCGCGCGCGCGTGTGAGCGCGACGTACAGCACGCGCATCTCCTCTTCCGCCTCGCTGCGACGCTTGCGCTCGCGGGCGGCGAGCAGCGGCAGGCTGGGAACGGTCTCGCCCGTTTCCGCCACGCGGCTCTCCACGCACATGCCCAGGTCGCTGTCGGGCAGTTCGCCGCTGCGCGAGTCCGTGCGGAACGCGCCCGACAGCCCGCACATCAGCACCACGGGAAATTCCAGACCCTTGGATGCGTGCACGGTCATGATGCGCACGCTGCCCGGCTGAGGCGGCACGTCCGCGCCGCGCAGTCCCGCGCCCGTCACGTATTCCAGGTACTCGGGCAACGTGCCGCCGAACGCGCTCATGCCCTCGACAAGGCGGCCGAGCGCGTCCGATCTCGCCACGCCCAGCTCCTCGCCCAGCGCGGACGCGAACAGTTTCTTTTCGCTCGTTATCCGTCCCGCCAGCTCGCCCAAGGGCAGCAGGCCGGCCAGCTCCGTATATCTCGCAATGTCCTCCGTGAACGCGCGGAACTTGTCGTCCGTTTCCGCTTTTTTCAGCACGCACATCCAGAAAGGCGCGGCGGCGTCCGCCGCGCGGCAATCCGCCAGCTCGCCGTCCGTGAACCCGCCGATCACCGAGCGCATTACCGCCGTCAGCGCGACGTCGTCGCGGAAATTGTCCAGCAAGCGCAGGAAGGATATGAGCAGTCGGTTGCACCTGCCTTCCGTGGGCGCGAGTCGGGCGGACAGGCTGACGGGTATGCCCGCGCCGCGCAGTTTGCGCGCAAGACGCATCGCGCTCTCCGAACGCGTGCGCACGAGCACCACGATGTCGTCGTACGTCCACCTGCTAACCGAGCGCGTCGCGCCAGAGTCGTCCGTGACTTCGACGCGCTCCGCCAAAAGTTCCTTTATGCGCCGCACGACCGCGTCCGTTTCCGTTTCGCTCGCGGGGACGCGCTCGCGCGTGGCGGAATCGCGCACGCTGTACGGCTCGGAAAAGTCCACGTTCTCGCCCGAACGCTCCGCCTTACCCGTACGCACGATCTCCACGCTGCCGTCGTTCGAGGGCGGCTCGTCCACCGCGAACATGCCGCTGCCCGCGTAGTCCACGCTGCCGAAGCCCTCCGTCATGATGCGGGAGAACAGCGCGTTGGAAAAGCGCAGTATGCCCGCTTTCGAGCGGTAATTGCGGTTGAGCTCCACCACGCCTTCCGCGCCGAGAGCGGCGCGCTTGTCGCTGAAAGCGTCGGGCGAGCAGTTGCGGAAGGCGTATATGCTCTGCTTGATGTCGCCCACGAAGAACAGGTTGTCCCTGCCGAGCAACGCTATTATGCTCTCCTGCAAGGGGTTGATGTCCTGATACTCGTCTATGAACACGTACGCGAGCGAGTCGCGCACGCGGTCGCCCTCGTCGGAGGACAGTATGGCCTTGGCCTTGCGCTCCAGATCGGTGAAGTCGAACTTGCCGCGCTCGGCCTTCGTGCGGGCGTACAGCTCTCTCGCGCGCACGGCGAGCGCCACGAACACGCGGGCGGAGCGTTCCGCCTCCTCGTTGCGCGCGTTGGCGACGGCGTCCAGAAACGCCGCGTAGTCGTCCGCGCGCTTGCGGAGCGCGCGCAGTTCGGGTACGAGCGGCGTTATGCCAGCCGCGCGGGAATACGCGATGTCCGCGCCGTTGACGCGGGCGCGCACCTCGTCGGTGTACTTCTTCGCTTTGGATAAGAGATCCATGGCCGCCGCGTGCATGTCCAGCTCGTCCGCCCTGGCCATGACCGCGCCGTACCTCTCCGCCGCGACCGCCGAAAGGTACGCTCTGCACTCGCCGTCGTCCGAGTACGCGTCGCAGGCGTGCGCCAACCACGCGTCCGCGTCTTCCTGCGCGTCCACGAACGTCATGACTTCGGTCACTATCTCGCGCACGCGGGCGTCGCTGCGCCGTTTCATATACAGTCGGAGCACGGCGGGATAGTCGGGCAACGCGCCCGCGGCCGCTTCCGTCATGGCCTGCGTCACCGCCTCGTTGCGCCAGATCGCGCACTCGCCCTCGTCCGCTATCTCGAATGCGGGGTCGTCCCCCGTGACGTAGAAATATTTTCTGATGAGTTTCTGACAATACTTGTGCAGGGTGCAGATGTCCGCGTTGGGAAGGTAGTCCAGCGCGTCGCGACAACGCTTTTCCGTCGCCGCTCCGTCGCCCTCCCCGCCTTTGAGCGCGGAGAGCTCCGCGATCTTTTCGCGCAGCTTGCGCGCCAGCTTGCCGCGCATGTCGTCGGCGGCGGACACTGTGAAGGTGGAGATGAGCATGTTGCGCAGGCTGACCCCCTCCTCGATGAGGCGCATGACCCTGCCCAGCATGACGGTGGTCTTACCGCTGCCCGCGCTCGCGCTGACGAGCAGGTCGCCCTTGCCGTAATCTATTATCCTGCGTTGTTCGGGCGTCCATTCCATGTCAGGCCTCCTCCTTGTTCTCTTTCTTGTGCAGAACGGCGGTGAAGGGCGTGCGGGCGTCGCCCTCGTAGCCGCACACGTTCTTGAACTCGCAGGACGCGCACGCGCCCGTGCCGCTCGAAGAGGGCGACGGCGCGATGTACCCCTCGCTTATCTCCTGCGCGGCTATGGCGGAAACGCGCAGAGCGTAATCGGCGAGCATGCGCACGTCCTCGCCCGTTTCGCCCGAGCACACGTAGGACTTTCTGCCGCGACGCTTGACGCGCACCACGCTGCTCTCCCCCTCCGCGATGTGCGGATCCATGGCGGCGAGCACCTCGTCGTCGTTGGAGCAGATGCCCGTCAGCATGTGCGGGTCGGTCATGCCGAAGTCGGAGAGCGTGGAGAAATAGAACGCGCCCGCGGGGCGATAGCCCGCCTTGAGCATGACTGCAAGATACACGGGGAGCTGGAGCTTGATGCCCGAATGCAGATCGGTGAGCGAGAACTTCACCGAACCCGTCTTGTAATCGATGACGCGCACGAGATCGCCCGACACGTCTATGCGGTCGATCTTGCCGCGCAGTACCACCTTTTTACCGCACACGTCCAGCGTAACGCCATCCAGGTCGCTGCCCGCGAACCCGAACTCCTTTTCCATGGCGAGCGGGCGGAAGCTCCCCGCCTTCAACTGCGTGCGTATGGCGGAACACATGCCCGTCGCCTCGCGAGCGAGCACCTCCGCCATGCCGCGGTTGACGTCCAGACTGCCCTTGACGCTCTCCGCGAGCACCTCGGCGGTCAGTCGGGGCGCGGCGACCTCGGGCGGAAGGGAGTCCAGCAAGGGGACGTAACGCTCCGCCACGGAGTGGAGCACGCTGCCCACGTCCAGCGGGCGCAGCTCGCCCGTGTCGGGCGGCTCCAGCCGCAGACCGTACCGCAGCCAGTGCTTCATCGGGCAGGAAAAGTACGCCTCGAGCTGGCTTACCTTGGTGGACGCGGACAGCATGAGCGGTCCCGCCTCGGGCACGACGGAGGGGTGCGGCGGCATCGCGCACGCGTCGGCATCCCTGCCCACGAGCGCGCGGGCGTATGGATAATACGCCGGTTCGCCCATGCCTTCGGCCACACGCGCGCGGTCGGAAAGATATTGTTCGGCTATCATGTTGCGCGTGGGACACAGACGGACGAAGGTGCGCACATCGGCGGACCGCTCTAGCTCGGCGCGGTCGATCTCCGTACCGCCGCGCTTGAGCGAGCGGGCGTGCCGCTCGATGAAATCGGTCATGTCCCCCGGCTTGTCGGTGTGCACCAGCAGAAGCGAGGGCGCGGACGCGAGCAGCAGCTCGAACTCGGTGCGGGCGCGGCTGTTGACCTCCGTCGTTGTGGGCGCCAGCTCCTTGCCGTGCGAGCGTATCTCCTCGATGTCGTCGTCGGACAGCAGGCCGTTGTCCGAGGTCAGCATGGGATGGGTGTCCGTGTCGAAGTCCGCCACGATGACCAGGCGGAACGAACGGGCGCGGAAATCGTGCTCCCCGCCTATCTCCACCGCGCCTATCGCGGAAGGACGGGACGCCAGCTCGACGGACGCCATGCCTTCGAGCAGCGCGTCCATCACGGCGCGCTCTTCCGTACCCGTCAGGAGCGTGGCGCACAGCCCCGACAGCGCGCGGGCCTTTTCAAAAGGGTTGGCCATGCCGCCCGATACTTCCGCGAGCGCGGGCGGGCAGTGCTCCTCGGCGTATTCCGTCAGCGCGTCCACACGGGCGGACGGACTGCCCCCGAAACAACGCGCGGCGAGCGCCGCCAGCACTTCGCGGGCACGCTCGGCACGGTCGTATTCCTCGCGTTCGGGGCTGTCCTCGGGCGCGTCGGCGTTTATGACGAAGGGCGACAAAAACTGCTTGTACGTGACGCAGTACGCGGCGACGTAGCGTTCGAGCGCGTCGCTGTCCGGCTTGTCCACGCCCGAAAAAGGGTTCTTGGACAGCCGCACGACGTCCGTCGCGCGATAGCCGCGCGCGGGCAGAGAGAGCGCCAGCGCGATGAATCGGCCGAGCGGGTGCTCTGCCAGCGTGAGCGTGACGGGCGACACGCACGGTATGCCGTTCTCGCCGAATATGCGGGTCAGTTCGTCCGGTCGTGGCGACGCCGTGACCACGCAGATGTCGTCGTAACGCATGCCCTGCGACACGGCGTTGACGATGCGCGCGGCTATCGCCTTGGCGGCGAACACGGGCGACGACGCGGCATACAGCTCCGCGTCGCCCAGCCGCACGTCCTCCGCGACGGTCTGGTATATGTACACGTCCTTGGCGCGGCGTATCATCACGGAGATGATGTCGTTCATCTGCGGCGTGAACGTGTCGAAACACGCGATGTATATCGTCGCGCCGTCCACCGCCCCGCCCTCTTCCAGGCGCTCGCGGAGCAACGTCATGCGCCCCGCGGCGTCCGTGTATCTGCCTTGCGTGCAGCGCACGTACTCGGCATACACCATAGCGATGTCCGCCGCCTTCTCGCCGCCTTTTTCCAGGCGCACCTCATCCGGGCCGACCCCGCACACGGCGAGCTGGTTGATGGCGTCGTACAGGCCGGACGCGAACCCGCGCGTGCGGTAGCTGCGCGAATAGCAACGCAGTTCGGCTTTCTTCTCTTCGAGTATGCGCCTTACGAGCATGACGCTGCCCTGGCGCGGCAGGTACTCCCTGTCGTCGCCCAGCCCCGGCACAAGGCGGTTCCACGTCGTGACCGACACGTCGAAAGCGCCGCCGAAACGGTCGCAGAGCATGCGTTCGGCGGTCAGCGTGCAACGGTCGGGCACGATGACTATGTGGCGCGCTCTCAGGTCGACGGTGCGACGTGCGAGTGCGTCCGTCACGCTTTCGAGCGCGGCGGTGTATGAGGGCAGACAAATATTTTTTACGCTCATAACAACATAATACCCGAATTAAGGTGACAAAGCAAGTTATTTGTGGTACAATACCCTGTGAAAATCGTTTTTTTCGGAGTGATCGCATGAAAAAAATATCTGTGCTCGCGGGTTGCTTCATACTCACCGTCGCACTGCTGGCGGGTTGCAGTACCATGAGCGGCTCTTTCCTGGGCTGCGGCGGTACGACCGTCGACCCCATAGTGTCCGACAAACCCTGGAGCAATAACTATAACTACGAATATACGGAATACGACGTCGAGCGCGTGGCCGCCGTTACCAAAGAGGACGGCACCTCGACTTACGGCGACACCGTCGCCACCGGCAAGTATACGACCACGATGTACACCATCGCCTGCGACATATACTCATGGGAGCTGTGGGACGACCTGCTGACGTCCAACCCCCGCCTGAGCGATTATTTCGGGTCCACTCTCACGCAGGAGGATAAGCTCATACGCACCCCCGGCGCTTACGGGCTGCTCGTCACCGATTACTCGCTGACCTACGGCTCGGGCGAGCACGCGGGACAGACCGATACGATATACAGCGTCGTCCTGTTCAAGAACGGCTCTCTCGAACCCGCGTATTCCGAGAAGATCGTCACGCTCACGACCTCGGACAACAGCTACTCCACTCTCGCCGACTACGTGAACGGCGTCAACCGCTTCACTCCCAAGGGCGGCGCCACCGTGGAAACGTCCATCTCCACCGACGGCGGCAGTTACGACAACGAACTGCTCTATTACGTCCTGCGCTCGTCCAGCAGTCTGACAAGCGGCGGCAGCGCCACGCTCGCCATGCACAACTCGGTGTATACCGGGCTGGAAGACAGCGAGAGCCTCCGCAACATGGCGTTCTCGGTGTCCACGGGCGACATGGAGGGCATCGACCCCGATAAGGAATGGCTGGTACCCACCTACTTCGGCGAAGACGAGGTCGAGTATATCGAAAGCGACTACACGGACGACGACGGCTCCGAACATCACAAGGGCTACGTCCTGCCGGTGTACGCCGTCATCATGCAGCTCAACGAACAGGATCGCGGCACGACCCGCACGCTGTACTACTCCGCGACCGACTTCGATTACATCGGCGACACCACGTCCAAAGTCCTGCTCCGCACGCTGGACATCGAAACGGACGAGAACGGCCGCGCCACTTTCGCCAACATCGCCACGATAAGCGATTACAAGATGAGCAGTCTTATGTAAAAAATATCACGCATGCCAAAAGGCCGAAGCATCGCTTCGGCCTTTTCTTTCTGCCCTGTCGCTCACCCGCGCGCAGTCGCCCAAATATCGCCTACATAATGATCCCGTCCCTTCCTGCTGTCAAATACCTATACGGAATCCCCCGCCATAGCCCGAACGCATAACGCGCGGCCGTTTTTCTATCCGCCCCGCAGTCGTTAAAGTGAACGCCGCCGCCCGTCGACACGCTTTCCACACGGCAACGGGTGCGGTCGGCAAAGCGATATGGGATCGAAGGAAAAGACCCGGAACGTCCGATCGCGTTTCGGGTCTTGGTATTGGTGGAGATAAGGGGAATCGAACCCCTGACCTTTTGAATGCCATTCAAACGCTCTACCATCTGAGCTATATCCCCATGGAAGGTCACCGCGCGGGATGCGCGTTCAAGGCGATACGGGCGCCGTACGGCGTACCGATCACACAAGTAAAAGTATTCTACCATATAACGCGGAAAAAATCAAGGTATTCGCGGGGGTTTGTCAAAAAACTTTTGCTCGAAAGGAGCGCGGCGCGCCGCGCCCGCCCTGCCCCGCCGCCGAGTTCGATACGATACGCCGCCCGCTCTTTCCCCCGCAAAAGCGTTGACAAACGCTAGCGATATGATTATAATACTTACTGTTAGAATTATTACTATTCCATTGCGGCGTGACGGCAGGCTCGTGTATAACGTGATCCGTGGCGTAAAAGCGTTGGAGCCATCGGCAACGGTCGGCTGCTTGGGTCGCGTTTCGACGCGGGCCGTTAAAGGCAACGAACGGCCGCACGGCTCGCTTTGCGGCGCGAGGCGGACGTTAAAAGCCGGAAGGCGCGGAGCGCGCGGCGCATCGTGAGCCAAACGCGTACGTAGCCAACGGACGCGCGGCTCGCACTTCCAAACGAAAACAAACGACCGCGGGCATACGGACAAGTGCCGAAAACGCGCGGCGGGAGGAAACGTGGAAAGATCGTTCCACCACATTTTGATGAAAGCGTACTTTGCCATGCACAAGAGCGTTATGGCGGAGGCGCAGAAGATCGGATTGACTTCCGGTCAGCCCAAGATACTAGAGCTGCTGTACGAACGCGACGGCGTGGAGCAAAAGACCATCGCGGCGCATTGCGAGATAGAGCCCGCGACGGTGGGCAATCTTTTGGGGCGCATGGAATCGGCGGGACTGATAGAGCGCAGGCGGCTGGGCGGCAACAGGCGTTCGCTGTACGTCTATCTGACGGACGCGGGTCGGGACGCCGCCGCACGCATGGAAGAGATATTCGCCGCGGCGGAAAAGCGCGCGCTGGAAGGCGTGACGGACGCGGAGCGCGCGGAGCTGCGAAAGATGCTTGCCGGGATATACGACAACATCGCGGCGGCGGACCGAAGAGAGCGGCAGTGACGCCGCTTTTTCGGGGAAAGAGTGAGAGCGAAGATATAAGGACAAAGACAAAAAGAGAGAATAAAAAACATGCCTGATCAGGAAATCGAGAACTATGAGGATCGCACCGCGGTCGCCGATGACGCGACCGACCTTGCGGAAGAAGAGAGTGCGGCCGCGATAGACGCGGCGGAAGATACGGTCATATGCGTGCAGACGGCCGATGTTGCGGAAGAGGCAGCCTCCCCCGCCACAAAACGCAAGTACACGATATTTACCAAAGAGAACGTTGTGGAGTACACCAAGCGCACCGTGTTTTTGTTGGTGGGACTGCTGATAATGTCATTCGGCGTGGCGTTCTCCATCAAGGCGGACCTCGGCACCTCGCCCGTGTCCAGCATACCTTACGTGCTGAACATCATAACGGGGCTGTCGGTGGGTATCACGACCATAATCGTGAACACGGGCATCGTGGTGTTGCAGATCGTTCTGCTGCGCAGGCGGTTCCACCCTTTCCAGCTTTTTCAGGTGGCGGTCTGCACGGTGTTCGGATTCCTCACCGACTTTGCGCTGTTCTGCGTGGACGCGGTCGCGCCGACCGAATACTGGCAGCAATGGCTGTTCTGCCTGCTCGGCATCGTGCTGGTGGCAACGGGCGTCAGCTTCGAAGTGACGGCAAACGTCATAACGCTGGCGGGCGAAGGCCTGACGCTAGCGATGTGCACGCTCCTTCCCCGCGTCAAGTTCGGTTACATGAAGGTGATGTGCGACTGCGCGATGGTCATCGTCGCCGTGGCGCTGGCGTTCATATTCCTGCATGAGCTCGCGGCGGTGCGGGAAGGCACGCTTGCCGCCGCCATATTCGTGGGGCTGATATCCAAGCAGCTCAACAAAGTGATAACGCCGCTCGGCAACCGTCTGTTCTACCCGCACGCCCACGCCGCGCAAAAATCGTGACGGACGGCGGAAAAACGTTGAAAACGCGCGAAGTTTGTGGTATAATATATCGGAAGGAAGGATATCATGAACAAAGCCGTACGACATTATTACGACCTTGCATACGAGTATAACCGCGCCGCGGCGTTGCTGTGGGCGGACATAACCGTGTCGCCCGAAAGCTACAACCCCACCGTTTCCCTGCTCAAGCACACCGTGGAGATGCTGCTCAAAGGGCTGATAGTCAAGGAGCAGTCCATGTTCACCGATCTGGACTACACGGGCGCGGCGAAGATCGAGATCAACGGCGACCGCGTGCGCATGAACGGCGTGACGTCCCTTGCCGCGCTGTGGCGGGCGTACAAGCGCATGTCGGGCGAGATGCGCCTCTGCCCCGTCTACGACAACGATCAGAAAGAGTTCATCGACCGCGTGATTCGCAAATCGGACGTCCCCGATTCGGACGCGTTTTCCGTCGTGTACGTCAAAGAGGACACGGGCGAAGGCGCGGTCACCACGCTGCGCGACGTCAAGATGATCGGCGAGCGCAAGATGAACAAGGTCAACGACCTTTTCAAGCTCACCGAAATGCTGTTCGGATTCTTCAGATAACGACGACTTTTCATTGAATGCTTTATCATTAAATGCTTTCACGGCCCCGACGCGTTTACGCGTCGGGGCTTATTGCATATGTTTGGAAAAATGTGGCAAACTACGGCGTGAAGGGAGGTCGTCATGAAAAAGAACATGATAGCAAGTGCGGTCGCGTTGTGCGCGATCGCCGTATGTATGATGACAGCCGCCGCCCTGTCGGCGGGCGGCGTAACGGCACGCGCAGAAGGAGCGCGCGTCGAAGAGCGCGCGGTATCGGTGACCACGACGCAGGCGGAAAGCGCGCGCCGCGCGAGGTTCCCCATGCGCGGCGTGATGGCCGTGGTCGGCGAAGGCGAAGCCACGGCAAAAGCGGACGTGTGCGTCATAGTCGGCAGCGTGACGTGCGTGGGCGCGACCGCCGAGGAAGCGGCGGAGGCGCTGGACGACGCGCTGGAAAAGCTGCGCGGCGTGACGAGCGGGCTGACCGCGTCGGGCGCGTCCGTCTTCCCCGCATGCGGCGTCGGGCACACGGCGACCGCGAGCGTGCAGGTGCGCACTTACGACGTGAGCGGCGCGGAAGAGCTGCGCGGCGAGCTGATGAGCGCGGGCATGAGCGGATACGTCGGCATGACGTATGAGGTCGCCGACGACGGCACGGTGCGAGCCGAAGCGCTGCGTGACGCCGTCGAGGACGCCACCCGCAAGGCCGAGGCGCTGGGTTACGACAAACTGCTCGCCGTCAAGGAGAGCCACGCCTACGCCGTAAGCGAGGCCGACGGCGCGGGCGGCATGACCGTCCGATACACGGCTAGCGTGCGCGCCGTCTTCGCGGACACGCCCGACGACGAGGAGAAATAACAAGATACGGAAAACGACTCGCGTCGATATCGACGCGAGTCGTTTTTTGTGCTTATGCACCGTCATTCGTGATCCGTTATCCATTTCAAAAGATCGTTGCGGTCCATTTTCCCGGATGCCACGGAAAGTCCCGCACTGACTATATCGTCATCCGATAAAGAAAGGGTTATGCCGTTGACTTCAAGAAAAGTCAACATGATGTACATCCCTATCCGTTTGTTTCCGTCTATGAATGCGTGATCGGATATCAACCCGTAACCTATCGCCGCCGCTTTTTCTTCCTTGCTCGGATAAAGATCTTTTCCGTCAAATGTCGCAAAGGCGCTTTCGATCGCGGAATCGAGCATATCCATGTCGCGGACACCGGCCGATCCTCCCGTTTCCGCTATCATAAGTTTATGAAGCAACAGTATCTTTTCCTTTGAGAACTTTATCATTTGGCAAGTTCCTCAAAGGCCTTACGGTATTTTTGGAGGATGCGCCCCGCTACGACGTCTATCTTTTCGTCGTCCGAAAGCTCAAGTACGGGATTGTCGGCAAGATCCACCAAAAGATATTTGGGACGGTTGTTTTTGAAGATGACGGCGCTGCCGTTCTTATCGGCTATCTTCGCCGCCCTGCTGAAGTTCTGATTGGCCTCCGTCATGGAAATTATCTGAGCGGTATCGATCTGCATGATACATACCTCCTTTTTTTATAATTATAGATCAAAAATAGGATAAAGTCAACCTATTTTTTAAGACACGACCCGCGATCGCCGAGCGTACGTGGGTCACATGGCAAAGCACGCCGCGCCTGAACGGCGCGGCGTGCTTCGATCGGTATCATTGCGTATTCGGGAAGGCCCGCGAGTTAATCGTCGCGCTTTTTGTTCCCTTCCTCATGCTCCTCGGTATGATCTTCTTTATGCTCTGGATCGGCTTTGTCGCCGTGGTCGGCGTCGTCCGACTTGTCGTGCTTATCGGACTCGTCCTCCTTGTCGCGGCGGCGGTGGAAGAGCTTTTTAACGTCCTCTTCCTCCTCCGTTTCCGCGGGCTTGGGCTTAAGAGTGACCTTGACTTTCTCCACGCGGCGATCAGCCACGGCGAGGATGTCCACGCGCATGACGTCGTCCTCGTACACGGCGGTGGTGCCGTCGTCGGGGACCCTGCCCAGTCGGCCGCAGACATAGCCGCCGAATATCTCGTACTCGTCCACGTCGTCGCCTTCCAGCTTGATGCCCAGCGCTTCCTGCACCTCGTCCATGGGCGCGAGGCCCGTTATCGTCCACTCGTTCTCACCCGTCTTGCGTATGGAGTAGTCCGCTTCCTCGTCCTTGTCCGTGAGGTCGCCCACGAGCAGCTCCACGAGGTCGTGTATGGTGATTATGCCGCGCATGCCGCCGTATTCGTCCACGACGATGGCGACGAACTCACGCGTGGAGCGCATCTTGGCGAACAGCGAATCGGCGGGCATGCTCTCGGGCACGAACACCGCGGGGTCAACGGCGTTTTTCATGACGCTGTCGCGGGAGCGGTCGTCCAGGCGGAAATAGTCCTTGGTGTTGAGCACGCCCACGACGTCGTCCACGGTATCGCCGCACACGGGGTAATAGGTGTGACGGCTGCCCTTGATGGTGTCCGCCCACACGGCGTCCGAGTCCTCGGTGAACAGTATGTCCGCGTCCTTACGGTGCGTGCAGGCCTCGCCCGCCGTCTTTTCCTTGAACTCGAACACGCTCTTTATCATCTCGGTCTCGTCTTCCTCGATGGTACCCGTTTCCCTGCCCGCGTCCGCCATCAGTATGATCTCTTCGGCGGTGACGCGTTCGTCGTCCGACTCGTTCGGCTTGATGCCGAACAGGCGGAGCAGGCCGTTGGTGGACACGGTGAGCAGCGCGACCAGCGGCGCGAAGATGACGGACACGAAGCCCAGCATACCCGACATGCCGAGCGCCGTCTTTTCGGCGTTCTTCATCGCGATACGCTTGGGCACCAGCTCGCCGAATACGATGTTGAAATAGGACAACACGAGCGTGATGAGCACGACGCATATCGTGTTGAGCGTATCGGCGGGTATGGGAACGCCCAGGCCTACGAGCCAGTTGGTGAGCGGCTCGGCGAAGTTGTCCGCGGCGAACGCGCTGCCCAGAAGGCCGGCCAGCGTGATGGCGACCTGGATGGTGGACAGAAAGCGCGCGGGCTGTTCGGTCAGGCGGGTAAGGCGCGCGGCGCGCTTGTTGCCGTCCTCCGCCATTTTTTTGAGTTTGGTCTCGTTACAGGAGACCACCGCTATCTCCGCGCTCGCGAATACCGCGTTCAGCGCGATCAGCACGATCTGTAATATGATAGCTACTGCCATAAAAAGTTGTTTTTCTGCTCCCGAAGCGGATCTTTACGACAAAAAGGCATATCCGAACCCGTAAGGAGTCCGGCTATGCCGACAAGTTCGTTATTGAGTTTTGGCGCCGGGTCCGGCCCGCCGTCTTCCACTTTATCATACGCTCCTTTCAATAATATGACAATGATATCACATAACACGCGCTTTGTCAAGAGGAATTTTCGTAATGGGCGGAGCGCACGCAAAAGCGCGGACCCGCTTTCGGGTCCGCGCTCACGTTTTTATGATCGGATGTCGTCACATCGCGGCCAGCTCGCGCAGCTTGGCTTCCAGCGTGGCGATGCGGTCCTTGTATTTCTCCACTTTCGCGCGCTCGGCGTCCACGACCGCCTTGGGGGCCTTGGACACGAAGTTCTCGTTGGCGACGCGCGCGGACGCGCGTTCGAGCTCGCTCTTCGCCGTTTCCAGCTCGCCCGACAGACGGGCGCGTTCCTTTTCGAAGTCCACCAGCTCGCCCATGGGCAGGTATATCTCGCCGAGAGCGGTGACCACGGTTGTGCAGCCTTCGGGACGGGAGTCCACCACCTCGAAGTGCGTGCCGCTCGCCAGCTTGACGAGGTAGTCCCCCGCCTTCTTGGCGAACGACGCGAAGCCCGCCGCGGGAGCGAGGTATATCGCGGTGCGGCGGCCGGGCTTGACGCCCAGATCGGCGCGCACGCCGCGTATGCTCTTGATCGCGTCCATGGCCAGCTCCATGCGGTGCGCCTCGGCGCGGTAGTTTTTAATCGCCTTTGCGGACGGGTACGCGGATATCATGATGTCCTCCGCGTCGCGCACGGCGGCGGGCAGGTTCTCGTATATCTCCGCAGTGATGAAAGGTATCACGGGGTGCGCGAGTTTGAGTATGTCGGACAGCACGCGCACGAGCACGCTCACGGTGCTGCGGCGGCGTTCCTCGTCCGAGGAGTAGAGGTCGAGCTTGGACAGCTCGATGTACCAGTCGCAGAACTCGCTCCACACGAAGTCGTAGATTCGCACGGCGGCAAGACCGACCTCGTAACGCTCCATGTACTTGGTGACGTCCGCGATAGCGGAGTTCAGACGGGTGATCATCCACTTGTCCGCGGGCGACAGCTTGACTTTCTCTATGGGCAGGATATCCACGCCCTCGGCGTTCATGAGCACGAAACGCGCGGCGTTCCATATCTTGTTCATGAAATTGCGGTAGCCTTCCTGCTTCTTGTCCGAGTATTTGATGTCGCCGCCCGCGCTGACGCCCGACACCAGCGAGATGCGGAGCACGTCCGCGCCCACGCTGTCGATTATCTCGAGCGGGTCGATGCCGTTGCCCAGGCTCTTGGAGAGCTTGCGCCCCAGCTCGTCGCGCACCAGGCCGTGTATGAGCACGGTGCCGAAGGGCTTTTCGCCCATGAACTCCATGCCCGAATATATCATGCGCGCCACCCAGAACGTGATGATGTCGTAAGCCGTCACGAGCACGTCGGTGGGATAGAAATATTTGAGGTCTTCGTTGCCTTCCGTCCTGGGCCAGCCCAGCGTGGAGAACGGCCACAGCGCGGAAGAGAACCACGTGTCGAGCACGTCCTCGTCCTGACGCACGGGCGCGCCGCACTTCGGGCAGGTCTTGAGGTCGTCGCGGCTGACGAACTCGCCGCCGCAGGAGTCGCAGTAGAACACGGGTATGCGGTGTCCCCACCACAGCTGACGGGATATGCACCAGTCGCGGATGTTCTCCATCCAGTGCAGGTAGTTCTTTTCGAAACGGCGAGGCAGGTATTTGAGTTCGTGACGCTTGACCACGTCGATTGCGGGCTGCGCCAGCTCCTTCATCTTGACGAACCACTGCTTGGATACGATGGGCTCGATGGCCGAGTGGCAGCGGTGGCAATGCCCCACGTTGTGCGTGTGCGGCTCCACCTTGACGAGCAGGCCGAGCGCTTCGAGGTCCTTGACCATGGCGTCGCGCGCCTCGTACCTGTCCATGCCGGCGTACTTGCCCGCGAGCTCGTTCATGTGGCCCGTGTCGTCCATCACGCGCATGACTTCCAGGCCGTGACGCAGACCGACTTCAAAGTCGTTGGGGTCGTGAGCTGGGGTTATCTTGACTGCGCCCGTACCGAAGGACTTGTCCACGTACTCGTCCGCGATGACGGGTATGGTGCGATCGGTGAGCGGCAGAATGAGCTGTTTGCCCACAAGGCGCGAGTAGCGCTTGTCGCCCGGGTGCACGGCCACGGCCATGTCGCCCAGCAGCGTTTCGGGACGGGTCGTCGCGACGACTATGCCCTCGCCGCCGTCCGCCTCGGGGTATCTGATGTGCCACAGGTGGCCTTCCTCCGTTTCGTACTCCACTTCCGCGTCGGATATGGCCGTGCGGCAGTGCGGGCACTGGTTGACTATGCGCGCGCCGTGGTATATCCAGCCCTTTTCGTAGTAGCGCACGAAGGCTTCCTTGACGGCGCGGGAAAGGTTCTCGTCCATCGTGAACGCCAGACGATCCCAATCGCAGGACGCGCCCAGGGTCTTGAGCTGTTCGACTATGCGTCCGCCGTACTTCTCTTTCCACGCGAACGCGCGGCGGAGGAACTCCTCGCGGCCCAGCTCTTCCTTGGTCGTTCCCTCTTTTGCCAGAGCGTCGATTATCTTGACCTCGGTGGCGATGGAGGCGTGGTCGGTACCCGGCAGCCACAGCGTTTCGTATCCGCGCATACGCTTGTAACGTATGATGGAATCCTGCACGGTCATGGTCAGCGCGTGACCGATGTGCAGCTGTCCCGTTATGTTGGGAGGGGGCATCATGATCGTGAAAGGCTTTTTGTCCTTGTTCACGTGCGCGGAAAAATATCCGTTCTTCGTCCACTTCTCATACAGTCGTTTTTCAAATCGTTTGGGGTCGAATGTCGTATCCATAGCGATAATTATATCACTATCCGCAAGATTTTGCAAGAATTTTTAATATATGTGCGCACAGTCGCCCTCCGTTTTCCCCGAGCATTCAACGACGAGGCGGGCGCCTTTCGGCGCCCGCTTCATATGCGGTCATCCGTTCTTCCCGTCGCCCGAAAGCGAACGGAAAAACGCGTTCAGCATGTACTCTATCATTTTCGTGTCGACGGGGCGCCTCGGGGTGCGCTTGAGCGACTCCGGCCCGCTGCCGTTGTCCGCGGCCATCGTACCCGTGTATGACAACAGGCGCGGCGGACGGACGCGCGGCGCGCGCTCCGTCTTTTCCACCGTTATGCGCACTCGCCACTTAACTGACAGGTCGTAGACGTAATACAGTTCTTTTACGTTCAGCATCACGAGTTCGAACGGCACGTCGTCCTCGTCACGGAATCCGGGCGACGCGTCGCGCAGATCCACGCCGTCGGGGACGGACCCGAACGCCAGCTTCCCCGCCTCGAACACGTGCGTGTGGATATCCTGCCAGCCGAACACCGTCTGCAGCACGACGTGCAGGTCATAGAAGTCGATGCCGCTTGTCACGGACACGCGGCGCGTCAGGTCGGTGTCTTCCAGCTCCATGCCGAGCGTGTACTCGCGCACCACGCGCGGAAGAGCGCGCTCACGGGCGAGGGCGCCGTACCGTTCTTCGAGCAGCTCCGCGAACCGCATCACCGCCTCGGTCAGCTCGACTTCCCTGACGTCCTCGGCAAGCGCGGGCGTGATGAGCGCGTACACGGCAAACCTGCCGTCATCGTAATAGCGATCGAGCAGTCCGATGACGTGCTCGTCGCCCTCGAAACGGGCGCTCACGCACTGCGCGGCGAGATCGGGCAGCAGTTCGGCGTCGTCCGTGCGGACGTTTTCCAGCGACACGGTCAACCCGCTCGCGAAGTGGACGAAGCGCACGTCGCGCCCCTCGCCCGTCAGCTCCGCTTTCCACATGAAGAGCGGATCCGCGCCCTCGCGCGCGAGCACCGTTTCCGCCATGCTGCGCACGGGCTGGCGCAGTTCGTCCACGGGCACGATGCCGAAACGTTCACAGATATCCTCGGTAACGTATATCACCATAATCGATCTCCCCTTATCCTTAGTGAGGCATACGTTATTTAATAATATGATAACGCCTTTGCGCAAAAAAATCAATACATTTCGCGCAAAAAACCGTGCGCGGCGTCGGTGACAGGCCAAGCGCCGCGCGCATAAGATGAGGTATAGAAATTTTTTTCGGAGGAACTGAATGAAACGATTGTTTTGCGCCGCGCTCGCGGCAATGATGCTCATGGCTCCGCTCGCGATGACGGGCTGCGGCGACGACTCCGTCAGAATCGACCTGTGCGAGGTCACGCACTCCGTGTTCTACGCGCCGCTGTACGTCGCCATGAACAACGGGTATTTTGAGGAGCGCGGTCTGACCGTCACGCTGGAGAACGCGGGCGGCACGGATAAGGTCACCGCCGCGTTGGTGTCCGGCAGTTCGGACATCGGTCTGATGGGGCCCGAGGGCGTGCTGTACGCCGAAGGCATGCAGGACGGCATACGCGTGTTCGGTCAGCTCACCAAGCGCGACGGCTCTTTCCTGGTGTCCAAGAAGGACGAAGCGGACACGTTCGAGTGGTCCGACCTTGAGGGCAAGCGCGTGCTGGTGGGACGCGTGGGCGGCGTTCCCGCGATGACCATGCAGTACATCATGAACGGTTACGGGCTGTATGACGGCGTGAACGGCACGGTGATAGACACCTCCGTCGCGTTCAACATGATGGGCAGCGTGTTCGACTCGGACGACACCGTGGACTACACCACGCTGTTCGAGCCGACCGCTACGGAATACGAGCGCGCGGGACGCGGATACGTCGTCGCCAGCGTGGGCGCGGAGAGCGGCGAGGTGCCTTACACCGCGTTCGTCGCCAAACAGAGCTATCTGACCGAGGAGCGCGACACCGCCAAGCTGTTCCTCGAAGCCGTCAGACAGGGCTACGAGTTCATCAAGGACAACGACAGTCTTACCGTGGGCGAAGCGCTCGAGCCCTCCTTCGACGGCATGACCGCGGAGAGCCTCGCGATCGCGGTGGAGAGCTACCTCGCGATAGACGCATGGTGCTCCACGCCCGTCATGACCGAGGAGTCGCTCGAGCGGCTCAAAGAGATCATGCGCAACGCGGGCGAGCTGGACGGCGACCCGTCCTTCGAGAACGTCGTGGATAATTCCCTTGCGGAGGAGATAGTCGGGGAGGGCTGACCGTTGAGCGCACTGCTTGAGATGAAGGACGTATGGCTGTCATACCACACCAAAGAGGGCGAGACGGAGGCGCTGGCGGGCGTCACGCTGACGGTGGACGAGGGCGAGTTCGTCGCTCTCGTCGGGCCGTCGGGCTGCGGCAAGACCACCGTGCTCTCCGTCATCGCCGGACTGCTGTCGCCCACCGCCGGCAGCGTGCGGCTGTGCGGGCGCGACGTCACCGGGCCGACGGACAGCGTGGGCTACATGCTGCAACGCGACACGCTGTTCGAGTGGCTGACCATACGCGCCAACGTACTGCTGGGACTCAGGATACAGAAAAAGCTCACGCCCGAAAGGACGGCGTACGCGGACGCGTTGCTCGAAAAGTACGGGCTGGGCGACTTCGCCGACCGCTACCCCGCTCAGCTCTCGGGCGGGATGCGGCAGAGAGCCGCGCTCATACGCACGCTGGCTTTCAAGCCCCGACTGCTGCTGCTCGACGAACCGTTCTCCGCGCTGGACGCGCAGACGCGCGTCACCGTGGGCGACGACGTGTGCGGCATAATCAGGGAGGAGGGCGGCACGGCGCTCATGGTCACGCACGACATAGCCGAGGCGGCCGCGCTGGCGGGACGCGTCGTCGTGCTCTCCCCCAGGCCCGCGCACGTCGTGGGGCAGGTCGTGCCCGACCTGCCCGAGGGCGGCGCGGCAAGACGAAGCGACAGACGGTTCACGTCCGTCAACGGTGAGATACGCAAGCTGCTCGCAAGGCACGGATAACGGAGGATGATATGACACGGAAGAAGATACTGACGCCCCACGAAAGATATCTGCTGGGCGTGCGGCGGAGCAAGACCATCGTGCGGCTGTGGCAGGTCGGACTGCTGCTGGCGTTCATCGGGCTGTGGGAACTGCTCACCGCAGTGGGCGTGCTGGACGCGTTCTTCATGAGCTCGCCCTCCCGCATCGCCGTGACGTTCGTCGAGCTCTGCGCGGACGGCGAGTTTTTCGGGCACATAGGCATCACGCTGGGCGAATGCCTGATAGGTTTCGCCATCTCCATGGGCGTGGGGAGCGTGGTGGCCGTACTGCTCTGGCTGAGCGAGCGGGCGCGGCGCGTGGCGGAGCCTTACCTCGTCGTGCTCAACGCCCTGCCCAAGATAGCCCTCGGCCCGCTCATCATCATATGGGTGGGGTCGGGCGCGAAGGCGATAGTGCTCATGGCGGTGCTGATCTGCGTGATCGTTACTACCATATCGGTACTCGAAGGATTATGCTCCACCGCCCCGGATAAACTGGTGCTGCTGCGTTCCATGGGCGCGAGCCGCCTGCAGATCCTGCGCTACGCCGTCCTGCCCTCCGCCCTTCCCGCCTTTCTCACCACGGTCAAGATAAACGTCGGACTGGCGTGGGTGGGCACCGTGATGGGCGAATACCTCGTGTCTAGTGCGGGGCTGGGATACCTCATCGTATACGGCGGTCAGGTGTTCCGTACCGACCTCGTGATGACCGCCACCGTCACGCTGTGCGTGCTCGCGGGCAGTATGTACGGACTCGTGGCGCTTGCGGAGCGCCTGCTCCGCAGGCGACAGAAACACCGCGCAGCGCAGTAGGTACGCCGCGCCCAGCACTCCTATGACGGGATAGCACATGTCAACGACTCCGCGGAACCCCACGTCCGCGAGCAACGAAGCGGCGGCGACGGCGAACAGCATCGCCGCCGACGGCTGTCCCCTTTTCAGCCCCAATTCGCGGGGCAGCGCGAGCGCGGAGAGCAGCGTGGTGAATATGGACACCGCCAGACAGAGCGCGAAAAGCACGTAGAGCGTCTGCGAGCCGCGCGCGACGGACAGCATGGGCATATCCGAGGACGCCGCCGCGGGCAGCGCGCAGCATATCAGCGCCATCAGCGCGCTTATGATGACGGAGGAAAGCGCGGAGGAAAGGAGTATCTCGCGGCGGGTCATCTTCCCCTGCCGCACCAGCACCCCCGCAGACAGCAACAGGTTCATGGACACGTAAGTGAAACAGGAGGGCAACGCGGAGAGGTCGGGACTGCCGGGCGACAGCGGAACGGACGTGCATGTCAGGGTCATGACTATCACTATGAGCGGCACTATCAGCGTGTTCGCCGCTCGCAGTCCGTCGTTCCCCCGTCGCAGGACGATGACCCCCGCCGCGGCGAGCATCAGCCCGAAAGGCAGAGGCGCGCCCGTCATGTCCGCCATCAGCTCGTTCATGCCCGCTATCATGGCGGAGAGCACGATGAGCGCGTTCAGAAGCATGACCGCGTCCACGACGAAACTCAGCCGCCCGAACATGACGGCGTTGGCGTCGTCCCCGACGCGCGCGCCCACGGCGAGCAGACATGCGGTGAGCGCGAACATTATCAGCCCGCACACCGCGGGCACGAGCAATGAGGGCGATCCGCCGAAGAACGCGACGATCTCCTGACCGCTCGCGTACCCCGCGCCTATCATCGTCCCCACGCTCACCATGGCGACCGTAACGACCTTTTTCATAAACTCCCTCCGCTATTATGGATATGACCGCGCAGTCGCCGTAATAACGGTTTTTTCGCGCATGATATGGTAGAATTGTGATGATACGATGAAAAAATATGGCGGAATGGGTTTACATGAAGTCACCAATGTGTTATAATTTTCAAAGAACATGGGAAAGATGAGATTTCAGATCCGCACGAACAAAACGAGTGCGGAACGATACCTTGACGAAGCGCGCTCCACGCTGGTGGAAACGCGCCGCTCGGACGATCGCGTGCGTATATACCTCATGCGCGAGTACAAGGGCGTGCGCTTTTCCGAATACGTGTTCGACGGACGACTGACGGAGACCGAACTGACGGGAAAGTTCCGCCGACCGTACGGCGGACGCAACAGACCGGGGCCGCTGGGAGTCGTGCTGCTCGCGCTTCTCGGACTGGTCACCGTCGCGGCGGTGTTCGGCGCCATATATCTGTGCGCGCTGCTCATCGCGCGCAACCCCATGCTCTCGCTGTACATCGCCCTGCCCGTGTTCGCCATAGCCGCGGGCACCGTGACCGTCGCCGCCTGTTTCGGCACGCGCAGACGCAAACAGAAAAAGAACCTCGAGGCCTTCCTCTCACCCGTCGCGACGCGCTCGTAGTCGGCGGAAGATCCCCCGCTCCACGCGGCAAACATCGCGGAACGCCCGAGAGAGATAACATCATTTCACGAGAAACGTAAGACCGCCCGCGTCGGGCATTACCCGACGCGGGCGGTCTTTATCCGTCTGTACCGACGGCAAGCATTTCAGGTATCGAAGAGCGCATTTTATTCGTCGTCGCGGAGCGCGGCTTCCCTGACGTCATCGTCGTGTATCTCTTCCAGGCGCTCGTTGGCGGCGGTGCGATCCACGATGAGTTTCATCAGCGTGTCGAGCGCGGAGCCTTCGCGGTAGTCGGCGGGCGCGTAGTAGCGTATGCGGTGGTGACGCATCATCGCGCGCACGAGAGAGGTGTCCCGCGTCACGGGGTCGTAAACGCCCACGGCGTGGCCGCCGTTGCTCGTGACCAGCTTCATGCACGGCACGTCCGTTTCGCTGTCGCCCAGGTACACGATGTTGCGGAAAGGCACGCGTATCTCCTCGGGCGGGACGTAAGCGTTCACGCCCTTGTGGTCGTTGATGTCCAGACAGCCCTTCTGTATGCGGAAAAGGAACTGCGTCTTGTTGGTGTAGTTGATCGCCTGAGCGGGCCATACGGGTACGCCGTCGTCGTCGAACATGAAGGCGGAGGCGTATATCTTTTTGAACTCGCCCGCGACGGATGTGCCTTCTATCATCTCGCGCAGACCGGAGGAAAGTATGTAATGCTCCACCTGCACGCCGTGCGCCCTGCCGTAAGCGTTCACGCGCGGGAACCATTCCTCCACGCCCTCGTACAGCCGTATGCGCGAACCGTACTCGAGCAGCTTCTCGAGCGTGGGATAGAACTTGCCCTTGGCCTTCTTGCACATGGTGTACATATAGGCGAGGTTCATGTCCATGCCGTTCTCCTCCGCCAGACGGTTGGACTCCCGCCAGAACTCGTCCACGTCGCAGTCCACGCTCTGTATGTAACCCTGTGCCTGCATATTGTCCGGCGAAAGCGTCTTGTCGAAATCGTAACACACCGCCAGCACGGGCAGCTCGCCCTTCGTAAGTCGTTCGTATGCCATGATGTTCTCCTCATGCCGCCGCCCGTTCCGGACGACCGCTCTGCTCCGATTATAATACACATCGCCCCGCCTGTCAAAGAAAAACGCGCGACATAAAACAAAGGACGCGCCGTGCGCGTCCTTTGTTTCGTCATTGTTCCGTGATGTTATGCAAGAGTGAAACGGTCGAAATCGATGCGGCCTTTGCCCGAGTAACGGAAGTACAGCGCATGCACGCCGTCGGGTACGGACAGAGGCGCCTTGAAGGTCGCCCACTCGCGGGAAGGCGCGAGCTTTATCCTGGCGACGGGCTCGCCGTCCTCGCTCGTCGAAACGATGAGCTCGCCCGTGCCGCTGCCGCGCACCTTGACGGATATCTCCTTTGCGCCCTTGAAGTCGAAGTACTTGAAGCCCGCCGTGGCGCCGTCGCGCATGTTGGCTATGTACTGGTCGGGGGTGTGTTCCCTGTCCTCGCCCGACTGGGTGAAGTAAGGGTGCGCGCCCTCGCGGCCGCGGAACACGCTGTAGAAGCGGCAGCCCTTTGCTGAGTAGAGGTTGCAGGCTATGCGCGCCTCATACTCGCCCTTGCCCTCGAGCGGGCCGCCGTTGAGGCCGCAGCTCGTGACCTCCACCTGATCGATGGAGCCGTCCGGGTTGATCTTGATCTCCTCGGCGCAGGCCTGGCGGGAGAAGCAGTGACGGTTGGTCTGGCGATGATAGAACACGTAGTACTTGCCGTTCGCTTCCACGATGGAGCCGTGCGTGTTGCCCGTGTAGTTGGCGGCGTCCTTGACGCCCTTGCGCCCGCCCAGACCCACGTCGCCTATGCTGACGATGGTGCCGCCGAACGCGAAGTCGCCGTCCGGACGGTCGCTCGTCGCGTAGCACAGCTCATGGCCGAGGAAGGACGAATAGATGAAGTAGTACTTGCCGTTTATCTTACGCATGGACGCGGCTTCGAAGAACTCATGTCCCTCGTAAGGCGTGCCCGCCGAATTACGCTTGCACTTGGCGATGTATTTGGACGGAACGTCCACCGTCACCATGTCGGGCTTGAGCACCGTCACCATCGCGCCTTCACGGCTGAGGGGCTTGCCGCCCGTCAGGAAGAAGGGATAGAACGTGGGGCAGAAACCCGTGTAGAGGTATACCTTGTCACCCTCCACGTACACGCCCGGGTCGAACTGGAAGGAATCGCCCTTCTTCTTGCCGAGTATCTGTCCGTCGGGGTAATGCACGTAGTCCAGGAACTTGTATTTGCCCGCGGGCTCGTCGCACACCGCCACGCCTATCTTGCCCGCGTAGTCCAGGAAGTAGTAGAGGTAGTATTTGCCGTCGGGACCGCGGCACACGTCGGGCGCGTACATGCTGTGCTTGCCCTTGGGGTTGTCGGGATCCTGCGTCTTTTCGAATATGACGCCCTCGTAACGCCAGTCGGACAGATCGTCCTCGGGGCAGCTCCAGCACACGTAGTCGTTCATGCAGAACGTACGGCCGTTGAATTTGTCGTGACTGCCGTATACGTAGATGCGGCCGTCGAACTTATGCGGCTCCCCGTCGGGTATGTATTCCCAGCTGGGGAGATAGGGATTGAATACCTGTTTCTTGCTCATCATAAACTCCTTTTTATCGTCCGATCGCTCGGTGGTCAGTCTTTCATGGCCTTGAATACCCCTTTCATCGCGGGATATATCAGTCTGAACACGTTATATCTCTTGTCGTAGTCCGCGGTCAGTTTCTTGTCGGGCAACGTGGTGCCGGACAGGCTGACGCAGGCGTCGCACGCCGCACGCACGCTGTCGTAAGCGCCGCAACCCACCATCGCGAGCAGTGCCGCGCCGTAGGACGGGCCTTTTTCGGTCGCCACGGTGTCCACGGGCATGCCCAGGACGTTGGCGACTACTTTGCGCCACACCGCGCTCCTGGCTCCGCCGCCGCATATGCGGGTGCGGGTCACGCGAACGCCGCCCGCGCGCGCCACTTCCAGGCAGTCGCGCAGACCGAACGCCACGCCCTCCATGACCGCGAGACCCATGTCGCCCCGCGTGGTGTCGGGACGCATGCCCACGAACAGGCTGCGCGCGTCCACGTCGTTGTGCGGGCTGCGCTCACCCATCATGTAAGGCAGGAAATACACCTCGTTGCAGCCCAGCTTGGTCATGCCCTTCTGCTCCTCGGCATGGTCGGCGTGGAGTATGTCCTCTATCCACCACTTGTTGCAGGCCGCGGCGGAGAGCATGCACCCCATAAGGTGATAACTGCCGTCCGCGTGGCGGAAGGAATGCAGCGCGTTGGCTTTGTCCACGTTGAACTTGTCCGAGGCGATGAAGATCGTGCCGCTCGTGCCGAGCGAGATATTGCACGCGCCGTCGCCCACCGTGCCCGTGCCTATCGCGGCGGCGGCGTTGTCGCCCGCTCCCGCGACGACGACCACGTTCTCGGTCAGGCCGAGAGCGGCCGCGGCCGAGGGCGTGAGCTTGCCGACGGGCTCGTAAGATCTGTACAGCTTGGGCAGCCACGAGGGCTGTACGCCGCATATCTCGCACATCTCGCGGGACCACTTGCCGTTCTCCACGTCCAGCAGCAGCATGCCGCTGGCATCCGAAAGGTCGGTGCAGTGCGTACCCGTGAGCATATACGCCACGTAGTCCTTGGGCAGCATTATCTTGGATATGCGCGCGAAGTTCTCGGGCTCGTGCTTTCTCACCCACATGATCTTGGGCGCGGTAAAACCGGCAAACGCGATGTTCGCCGTCATTTTACTCAGCTTGTCTTTACCTATGACGTTGTTGAGGTAGTCCGTTTCTTCCTGCGTGCGGCCGTCGTTCCAGAGTATCGCGGGACGGATGACTTCGTCCGACGCGTCCAGCATGACAAGACCGTGCATCTGACCGCCGAAGGACAGACCGCGCACCGAAGCGGGATCCACGCCCTTCATGAGCGTGACCATGCCGCGACGTATGGCGTTCATCCAGTCGCGGGGGTCCTGTTCGCTCCAACCGCCGTGAGGATAGCTGACGGGATATTCCTCGCTCGTTTCGGCAAGGATGTTGCCTTTCTCGTCCACGAGCAACAGCTTGACCGCGCTCGTGCCGAGATCGATCCCTATGTATGAATTTACCATTTTCCCTTGTCTCCTTTTCCGCTTGATTCGGGCTCGCCCGCCGCCGGTGACTGACCGGACGACGGGCTTGCCGAAGTGATACTATGAACCGTGGATCAGGAGAAAAGTATCTGGTTGAACACCGATTCCAGACCTTCCTGGTCGCCGGAGCCGGGAAGCTCGGGCGCGCCCAGCTTGTCGGCGTACGCGGCAAGCTCGGTGAGCGAGGTCTTTCTGTCCGTGATCTTTTTGCCGATGCCGGACTTGAAACCGGAGTACTTCTTCTCCACGAAGGCGTCGATACGGCCGTCCTCGATGATGGCCGCCGCCTTGATGAGGCCGAGCGCGAAGGTGTCCATGCCCAGGATGTAGCCCTTGAACATATCCTCGTAGGTGTAGGAAGGACGACGGTTCTTGGCGTCGAAGTTGAAGCCGCCCGTCAGACCGCCCGCTTTGAGGATCTCATACATGGCCTTGGTCGCGGTGTAAACGTCGTAAGGGAATTCGTCGGTGTCCCAGCCGAGCAGGAAGTCGCCCTGGTTGGCGTCGATCGAACCGAGCATGCCGTTGATGGCGGAGATGCGCAGGTCGTGCTCGAAGGTGTGGCCGGCGAGCGTCGCGTGGTTGGCTTCGATGTTGAGCTTGAAGTCCTTGTCGAGGCCGTGAGCCTTGAGGAAACCGACCGCGGTGGCCGCGTCGAAATCGTACTGGTGCTTCATGGGCTCCTTCGGCTTGGGTTCGATGTAGAAATCGCCCTTGAAACCGATGCTGCGACCGTACTCGACCGCCATCTTCATGAGGTAAGCGATGTTCTCCTGCTCGAACTTGACGTCCGTGTTCATAAGGGTCTCATAGCCCTCGCGGCCGCCCCAGAACACGTAGCCTCTGCCGCCCAGCTTGACGGTGATGTCCAGCGCCTTCTTGACCTGAGCGGCCGCGAAAGCGTAGACGTCGGGGCTGTTGGTGGAGCCTGCGCCGTTCATGAAACGAGGATTGCCGAACATGTTGGCGGTGCCCCACAGGCACTTGATGTCCGTGCCCTTCATCTTTTCGAGGATGTAGTCGGAGATCTCGTCAAGACGGCGATTGGTCTCCTTGATGTCGTCCGCCTCGGGAACGAGGTCGACGTCGTGGAAGCAGAAGTACTTGATGCCCATCTTCTTCATGAACTCGAAGCCCGCGTCCACCTTTGCCTTGGCGTGTTCCATCGTTCCGGGTACAGCGCCGAAGGACTTATCAGCCGTGCCGCGACCGAACATATCCACACCGTTCGCGCACAGGTTGTGCCACCATGCCATTGCGAAAGGCAGGTGCTCGCTCATCTTTTTGCCGAGGATGACTCTGTCGGCGTCGTAGAACTTGAATGCAAGTTCGTTCTTGCTCTTGGGTCCCTCATACTTGATCTCGGGGATCCCCTTGAAGATCTCAGACATGTTTTTCGCTCCTTTTATGTCCCGATTTTTTATTTTTTAAGCACGGACAATGCCGTGTTGCATACGTTTTCCGCGGTGAAACCGAACTCTTTGAACAGAACGGACGCGGGTGCGGACTCGCCGAACCTGTCCATGCAGACATACGCGCCGTCCAGACCGACGTACTCGCCCCAGCATATGCGGCTCGCGGCCTCGACCGCGACGCGCGCACGCACCTTCTTGGGGAGCACGCTCTCTTTATATTCAGCGCTCTGCTCCGCGAACAGATCCATGCAGGGCATGGACACCACGCGGGCGGAAACGCCCTTCTCTTCCAGCAATTTCTGCGCTTCCATGCACAGGCTCACCTCGCTGCCGCTCGCCATGAGGATGACGTCGGGCGTCTTTTTCTTGCCCGCGGACAGCACGTAACCGCCCTTGGACGCACCTTCGCGGGTGGAAAGTCCGCTCGCGGGCAGCTTCTGACGGCTGGTGACGATGGCGGTGGGAGCGACGCAGGACAGCGCACGCGCGAACGCCGCGCTCGTTTCGGTCGCGTCGCACGGACGGAACACGTACATGCCCGGCATGCTGCGCAGCGCCGCGAGCTGTTCGACGGGCTGATGCGTCGGTCCGTCCTCGCCCACGCCTATGGAATCGTGAGAAAGGATGTACGTCACGGGCAGTTTCATGATGGCGGACATGCGCATGGCGTACTTCATGTAGTCGGAGAACACGAAGAACGTCGAGCAGAAGGGCAACAGTCCCTTGTGCAGCGCGATGCCGTTGCAGATGGCGGCCATCGCGTGCTCGCGCACGCCGAAGTGGATGGCTCTGCCGCCGCTCTCGCCGGCCGAGTAATACGCCTTGCCCTTGACGCTCGTGCAGTTGGAGGGCGCGAGGTCCGCGCTGCCGCCCGTCAGATTGGGTATGAGCTTATCCGCGATGGCGAGCGTTTCGCCGCACAGATTGCGCGTCGCCGCGCCGCTCTCGGGAACGGTGAACAGCGCGTTGCCCGCGGCGGCCTTCTTTGCCGCGTCGTCGGATATCCAGCTCTCCAGCTCTTCCACCAGACCGGGATATTCCTTGCGCGCCTTTTCCAGCGTTTCCAGCCATGCGGCCTTGCGCTCCCTGCCCTTCTCGCGCATGCTCTGCGCGAACTCCTTGACGGACGCGGGGACCTCGAAGTCGGGGCACGTCCAGCCCAGCTTCTCGGCGAGCGCGGCCATGCCCGCTTCGCCCAGAGGCGCGCCGTGCACCGAGCTGGTGCCCGCGTTGGGCGCACCGTAACCTATCGTGCTGGACACGATGACGAGCGAGGGCTTGCCGTCCTCCGCGCGCGCCGCCGCGATGGCGTCCGCCACCGCTTCGGTGTTCTCGGCGTTGCCCGCACGCACGACGTGCCAGCCGAGCGCGCGATGACGCTCCGCCACGTCCTCGGTGAAAGCGATATCAGTGCTGCCTTCTATGGTTATCTTATTGCTGTCGTATATGACGATGAGCTTGCCCAGCTTCCACAGCCCCGCAAGCGAGGCGGCTTCGTTCTCTATGCCTTCCATCATGCAGCCGTCGCCGCAGAACGCGTAGGTGTAGTGATCCACCAGCGTGCAGCCCGGACGGTTGAAACGCGCGGCGAGTATGCGCTCCGCGAGCGCCATGCCCACGGCATTCGCCACGCCCTGACCGAGCGGTCCGGTCGAGCAATCCACGCCCGGAGTCACGCCCACCTCGGGATGCCCGGGAGTGCGGCTGCCGTGCTGACGGAACCCCGCGAGGTCCTCCGCCGTCACATCGTATCCGCACACGTGCAACGTGGAATACAGCATCGCGGACGCATGCCCCGAGCTGAGCACGAAACGGTCGCGGTCGAAAAAGTCGGGATCCTCGGGATCGACTTTCATGAACTCTCCGAACAGCGTGGCTATCACGGGAGCAGCGCCCAAAGGCGTGCCCGGATGCCCGCTCTTTGCTTTCTCCACCTGACGGGCGGACAGCATACGTATCGCTTTGATGACGTCGGGATCGGTCTTGACCTGCATGATTTTACCTCACTTTGCCCTATTTTTACTTTACACACAGATTATAAAAATTTTTTTTCGTAAAGTATAGACAAATTAATCTTATTTATGGTATAATTGTTCAAAGATAAAAAAATCATACTAACGAGGGGAGGTAAAGAAGAATGGTCAGCTCGTTCGAAACAGACGGTCTGAACGAACTGCTGAAAGACTTCTATACCGTTGTCGGGATACGCATATCCGTATTCGACGACGAGTTCGAGATCGTGACGGAATACCCGCGCGAGATGCCGGAAGTCTGTCGGCTGATACGCCGCACAAAAGCGGGGGCGGATGCCTGCCGTAAGTGCGACATGGACGCGTGCAAGCGCGCGAAGCGGCTGGGGGGGCCGCACGTGTACACTTGCCACGCGGGCATAACCGAGGCGATAACGCCGCTAAAGCTGGGCGGAGGCGTCATCGGTTACGCGATCTTCGCGCACATGATGCCCGAAGAGAACTACGACGAAGCGGTGGACGAGGTCTGCCGCAGGTGTGCCGCCTACGGCACGGAGGAAGAGATACGCAACGCGGTGACCAAGATATCGACGCGTTCGCGCGAGAAGATCATCGCCGCGCTCAAGATACTGGACGCCATCGCGTCGTACATGCAGATATCCAAGCTGGCGACCTGGAAGAACGAGGACGTGTCCAAACAGATAGACACGTTCATCGACAAGAACCTCAAAGAGGACCTGGACAGCGAAACGCTCTGTCGGCACTTCTTCATATCCCGCACCAAGCTCTATCAGCTATCCATGCAATCGTTCGGGATGGGCATCGCCAAGTATATATCCCACAAGCGCATCGAGCGCGCCAAGGACCTGCTGCGCGAAGGCAACCTGACCGTTACGGAGATAGCCCGCGAGGTGGGCGTGGACGACTATAACTACTTCTGCAAGATCTTTCGCAAAGCCGTCGGCATGCCCCCGGGCAAATACCGCCACCAGGTCACCAGCTTTATTTCCCGCAAGTGATCTCATTCCATCAACCCCCGCGCGTGGCGCAAAAGCGTAATGTGGGTTAAAAATTTGATTTGATCTTTATTTTAGTAACACCCGCGCGGACGGCGCAGAGTGCGTCTATGACGGGCAACAGGCGAGGGAGCATACTTCCGTCGCCGAACCGGCGTTAGCGTGAGGCGGAGTATGTGACCGAGCACGTAGCCCGCCAGAGATGTGCTATGCGTTGTCCGCGCCGCGGACGGCGCAGAGTGGGGCTTATGCGGCAACAGGCGAGGGAGCATACTTCCGTCGCCGAACAGGCGTTAGCGTGAGGCGGAGTATGTGACCGAGCACGTAGCCCGTCAGAGATGTGCTATGCGCCGTCCCCTCCACAGGGGCGGCGCGCTTACCGAGCGCGTAGCCCGTCAAAGGCGTGCTATGCGCCGTCCCCACCATATTGGCGGCACACAATGTGCCGCCAATCTCATTTCTTATTTCCGAAAACAAGTTTTCGGAAATAAGAAATAGCTAAGGGCAGTCGCAAGACTGCCCTTAGCCGGTCAGAGAAAAGAAAATGATGATCGGGTTTTATACCGACTGTACTATAATTATATCCGTCGAAACGGCATAATAATAGTCACACACGTTTACTTTATATGGTAAAATCGTTCACACCATGAATTACGTATACTCAAATATCTTACTCGTCACACGGCGGTCACCGGGCGTTCTTTGAGCTTTTTGCGCTCGGCGATGCGGTGGAATATCTTGCATATCTCCACGAAAGGAATGACGGAGAACGCAAGCGCGATCGCGGCGAAGAACTGTCCGGCGGATATGGCCTCGAACCCGAAAGCGTCCGAAAGCCCGGGGATGTAGACCACCAGCACGGTGAGCACGAAGCACACGCCGAACGCGCCCCACACGTAGACGTTCTGGTCGCGCGTGGCGAATATGCTGTGCGTGCGGCTGCGGCAGTTGAAGATGTGGAACATCTTACCCATGGCAAGCGCGAGGAACGCCATCGTCATGCCCACGACGCTGTCCGTCTTCGGTATCTCCCAGACGAACGTGCCGGTCGTTTCCGCTATCTCCATGCCGTGACCGATGAAGTACGCGAGTATGGTGATCACGGAGAAGAACAGACCCTGAAGGAGTATGTCCACGCCCATGCCGTCCGCGAACACTCCCGCTTTGGACGAACGCGGCGGGCGTTTCATGATGTCCTTCTCGCCCTTTTCCATGCCCAGAGCGATGGCGGGCACCGTGTCGCCTATGAGGTTTATCCACAGCAGGTGCGCGGGCTCGAGTATGACGAAGCCCAGCATGGTCGCGAAGAATATGGCGACGACCTCGGCGAGGTTGCTGGACAACAGGAAGCCTATCGCCTTGCGGATATTGTCGTATATCCTCCTGCCCTCGCCCACCGCCTTGACGATGGTGGCGAAGTTGTCGTCCGCGAGCACCATGTCCGCGGCGGACTTGGTGACGTCCGTACCCGTGATGCCCATGCCGATGCCGATATCCGCGGCTTTGATGGAGGGCGCGTCGTTGACGCCGTCGCCCGTCATGGCGGTGACGCAGCCCAGCGCCTTCCACGCGCGCACTATGCGCGTCTTATGCTCGGGCTGGACGCGGGCGTACACGGAGAAATCCTTGACGCGCGTCGCAAACTCCTCGTCGCTTATCTCGGAGAGCTGCGCGCCCGTTATGGCCTGGCTCTTGTCCGTTATGATGCCCAGCTCCATGGCTATCGCCACGGCGGTGTCCAGATGGTCGCCCGTTATCATGATGGGACGTATGCCCGCCGAACGGCACTCCGCAACGGCGGCCTTGACCTCGGGACGCACGGGATCGATCATGCCCACCAGCCCGATGAATATCAGGCCGCGCTCCATCTCCTCCGCTTTGTCGCTGGGACTGTCCGTCTTGTCCGCGTACGCCGCGGCGAGCACGCGCAGCGCCTTATCCGCCATGCGCTTGTTCTCCGCCAGCACGGTCTTGCGGTCGTCGTCCGTCATGGGCACGACCTTGCCGCCCTTGAGCACGCGGTCGCATACTTTGAGCACCTCGTCGGGCGCGCCCTTGGTGTAGCGCACGCAGTCGTCGCCCACCTTATGTATGGTGGTCATCATCTTGCGCTCGCTGTCGAAAGGCACTTCGCATATGCGCGGCGTTTCCGCTTCCATGGCCTTTTTGTCCAGACCCAGGGACGTCGCGTAATTGACGAGCGCGCATTCGGTCGGCTCGCCTATCGCGCCGCCGGGAGCGGCCTTGGCGTCCGAGCACAGCGCCATGGCGCGGGCGAGCAGCTTCTCGTCGTCGCCGTAATGCTCGACCACGGTCATCTTGTTCTGCGTGAGCGTGCCCGTCTTATCCGAGCAGATTATCTGCGCGCAGCCCAGCGTTTCCACGGCGGACTGACGGCGGATGACGGCGTTCATCTTGCTCATGCGCGTCACGCCTATGGACAGCGTGAGCGTGACGACGGACGCCAGACCTTCGGGTATAGCCGCGACAGCCAAGCTGACCGCTATTATGAAGGAATCGAGCACGACGTTTATCGTGATGCCCGCGGCGGCCGAGGTGATGAGGCGAACGGCGAACACCACCGCGCAGACCACCAGCACGACCACGGTGAGCAGTCGGGAGAGCTGGCCGAGCTTGCGCTGAAGGGGCGTTTTCTCTTCCTTGGCGTCGGCGAGCACGTCGGCTATCTTGCCCATTTCGGTGGACATGCCCGTACCCGTCACGACGCCGCGACCCCTGCCGTATACGACGGTGGAGCCCATGTACGCCATGTTGGTACGATCGCCCAGCGCGACCTTGTCGCCTTTGAGGGGCTTGACGTTCTTCTCGACGGGGACGCTCTCGCCCGTGAGCGCGGCTTCCTCGATCTTGAGGCTGGCGGACATCGTCAGACGCATATCCGCGGGGACGGAATCGCCCGCTTCCAGCACGACGAGGTCGCCGGGGACCAGCTCGCTGCTCTTGATCGTGAGCTGCTTGCCGTCGCGTATGACCTTACTTGTCGACGCAGTCATTTCTTGTAGCGCGGCGATGGCGTTCTCCGCCTTGCTCTCCTGTACCACGCCCATGACGGCGTTAAGCACGACGACCACCGCGATGATGATGACTTCGGCGATGCCTTCGCCTCCCTCCATTATCGCTATGACCAGGCTGACGATGGCGGCGGCGATCAGGATCACGATCATCGGGTCGGCTATCTGACGAAGCAGCAGCTTGAACAGACCGGTCTTCTTGGCCTCTTTCAGCTTGTTCTCGCCGTGCAGGGCAAGACGCTTGCCTGCTTCATCGGAGGTCAGACCGTCCTTGCCCGAACCGAGCTCTTCGACGACGTCTTCGCTTGTACGTGAATAGTACTCCATGTGTCCTCTCTCATATTTTGAGCGCACGAGGCGCCGATTAAACGCATTAACTCCCCTTTATACAAACGACTCGCGTACCGAAAGGAAACGGTACGCGAGTCTCATCGTTTCAAACAGGCCCGGACCCGCCCTCCCGGACGGATCGGCTGACGGACGTAGTTACACCGAACGGTGCCGATTACTCCCTCGCCGCGGCAAAGCCGCATATGTTTTATATGACTATTATAACGATAACTTCCCCGCTTGTCAACTCATTGCGCGAAGTGCTGCATAAAAAAAGACACGGGATCCCGTCAGGGATGCGGCCGTGCCTCGATTGGGTTGGTGGCTTATTTAAGTGTCATCATTATAACATATGAAACTATTATTGTCAATACTTTTCCCGAATTTTTCGCAAGCTCATTTTAAGCACGGAAAAGGACACAAAAAATGCTATGATAATGCTATCGTTTAACAAAAAGACGCGCATGTGGCAGGCAACGAAGAAAGCGGCGCCGAAGCGCCGCTTTTCTCGTTTCGTTATTCCGTTCTGAGAGCGACCACGGGGTCCTGCTTCGCCGCCGCGGACGCGGGGATCAGACCGGACACCAGCGTCAGCACGACGCTTATCGCCACCATCATGACCGCCTGCCATGCGGGCAGCGCGGCTATCGTGTAGATGCCCGTGATGCTGCCTATTATGATGTTGGCTATCACGCTGAGCAGGTAGGTCACCACTATGCCGATGATGCCCGCCAGCAATCCTATGATCACCGTTTCGGCGGTGAACAGGTTCTTGACGTCCCGTTTCCTGCCGCCCATCGCGCGGATGACGCCTATCTCCTTGATGCGCTCCACGACGGACACGTACGTTATTATGCCTATCATGACGGTGGACACCACCAGCGATATGGACGTGAACACGATGAGCGCGACCGTTATCATCGTTATGAGCGTGTTGACCATGGTCATTATCAGCCCGACCGTGTCGGTGTACTTGATCTGGTCGACCTCGTCCCGTCCCACGTTCCACTCGTCGAGATACGCGGTGATGAGGTCCTTGTTCTCAAAGCTGTCCGTGTATATCGTTATGCGCGAGGGCAGATCGCAACCGCCCAGCTCGCTGAGGTAGACGACAAGATCTGTTGAACCGTATATTGCTTCGGCGAACCAATTCACTATTTCCATCAGCGCACTCGGATCCGCCGCAGAGTCTGATAGTATTTTGTAGAAATACGCAACAAACGTATCCTTATCAGGTATCAAAGAAGTTATCGATCCGAGGCTGGAAGATAATCCCGAGCTTGCATAACTACCGAAACCCTTATCTTTTATTATTTTGTATTGATTGCGTATTATTTCGCCCGTCGCGTCGTCCTTGTAGTCGTAGTAGTAATAATACTCGAACGTCACGTTGGTGATGTACTGATCGCTCTGATCGACCGGTTCGCCGTCAGTGTTTGTCATGGCGCGCGCGTTTTTGACGACCGTGGACATGGTGTCGGGATCGGTCTCGCGCTCATGCACGTAGTTGGCCAGCGCCTTGGTGTAGTATATTCCCGAGGACAGCGAGCCGTACATCACGTCCGACTTGGGCTTGAGTATGCACGCCACTTCCATTTCGATGCCCTCAGCCTTCTCTTCGTCCGTGAAGTCGTCGGCATACGCATGATAGAAATAACTTTCCGTCGTTATTCCGCCGACGGTAACAGGCGTATAGTCGTACACCACGTCGTTGGGGTACCAGGTGAACGTGCGCGCGCCCTCGCCCACGAACTCGGAATAGTCGTAAGGGTCCGCCATGTGCGGCTTGTCGGGCTCGTAGAAGTCGTCGCGCGCGGCGTACTGGAAGGCGTAGTTGACGAACTCACGCGCAGACACGTAACCGAACTGCGCGAGCATGAGGTCGGTCACCTCGCTGTCCGAGTTGAGCACCAGCACGAGCTTGTCGCGCTCGTTCTGCTCGGGATACTCGCCCGCCACGAGGTCGTACTGAGAAAGGATGTACTCCTCGTTGTCGGGCAGCTCGCTGAACGTGCCGATGCTCTCGATCATGCCCGCGTAACCTCTGTATTCCTCTATCTCGCCCAACACGCTGCCGTATATGGCGCGTATGCCCGCGATGGATATCGTGGCGTTCGCGACGGGATTGCCGTTGCTGTCCGTCGCGCCCGATTCGTCGTATTCGTAAGCGGTGTAGATGTTGTTGGCGAAGTTGGTGCCGTAGCTGTATCGCAACGCGCTGTAATACTCGGACGGCATGTCCTCCACATAGTCGATGTATTCCTGCGATATGTTGTTGGTGACCTGCGAGCCGCTCAACTCCGTGAGCGTTTCCACCATGTTGTTGACGTATACCTTATTGTCCTCGTACCATGACTTGTCGTCGCCTTCCATCATGCTCATGGTCAGGTTGAGGAGCTGGGTATAGTCCACGGCGTTCTCCGAAATGTAGAGCGGGTAGCCGGACAGCATGTCGTTCTGCATGCTGTTTATATAACCCTGTATGCCCGAGGAGAACGCCAGTACTATCGCCACGCCGATGATGCCTATCGAACCCGCGATGCCCACCATGATAGTCCTGCCGCGCTTTGCGAGCAGGTTGCGCCCCGACAGACCGAACGCCGTGCCGACGCCCATTTTCGCCCGTTCCTTGACGGGTTTGCCCTCTTCGGGCGCTTCCGCCTTTTCCGCCGACTGCTCCGCCTCTTCTTCCTCCGCGGTGAAGGGGTGGGTGTCGTATATGACCTCGCCGTCTTTAAGGCTGATCGTACGCGTGGAGTAGCGCTCCGCAAGCTCGGGGTTGTGCGTGACCATGATGACGAGACGCTCGCCCGCGATCTCCTTCATCAGATCCATTATCTGCACGCTGGTCTTGGAGTCCAGCGCGCCCGTCGGCTCGTCCGCGAGCAGTATCTCAGGATCGTTCACGAGCGCACGGGCGATCGCCACGCGCTGGCACTGCCCGCCCGAGAGCTGGTTGGGACGCTTGTTGATCTGGTCGCCCAGGCCCACCTTCTCCAACGCGGCACGCGCGCGTGCGCGGCGTTCGGCCTTGCCCACGCCCGCGATGGTGAGCGCCAGCTCCACGTTGCCCAGCACCGTCTGGTGCGGTATGAGGTTATAGCTCTGGAACACGAACCCCACGCGATGGTTGCGGTACACGTCCCAGTCGCGGTCGCTGAACTCCTTGGTGGAGCGCCCGTTTATGACGAGGTCGCCCGAGGTGTATTTGTCCAGACCGCCTATGATGTTGAGCAACGTGGTCTTGCCGCAGCCGGACGGACCGAGCACGGATACAAATTCGCTCTTGCGGAAATTGAGTGTCACGCCGCGAAGAGCGGGTACGTCCTCCCCCGCGACCTTATAGTTCTTAACGATGTTTTCCAATCTGAGCATTTTTTGTGTCTCCGATGTCAACGCGCGACTACTGCCGCCGTGACACTATAATGTTAACAATTCTTGATTAAATATTTATTAAAAGTTTATGTTCCGTTTATGTTTGGACGCTTTTACACGGGCGTTTCCCGGGCGGCGGACGGCACCGCCGAAAAAAGCGCGGACTCATGCGGACAAACGGCGCTAAACAGTTGACAAAAACCGCCGATTTCTTTATACTTTACGGGTATGGAACAGCAGAAGATAGGTAAATTGAATATTCTCGGCTCCTTCGTCGCCTTTGCGATAACGGTGTATATCGGAGTCATATATATCCTGCTGATGGCGGGAACGGGGCGTGGAAACATCGCCTATGAGATTACCACGGACTACGCGGGTTACTGGATGTTCCGTTTCGTGATCTGCATACTGATGTACGTATGCTGCATCGTGAACGTGATAGCCATCCCTTCGTATTTTGCGTTGAAATCGAAAAATTCCGAGTCGCCCGTGCGAAAATTCATGGGCCTCGCGCAGTTCATCGCTTCCGTCGCAATGCTCGCGCTCGTCATAATGTTCTGGGCCGCTCAGGGTCCCGTGTTCATCGCCGACGGCTCGACCCCCTTCGCTACCGGCTACCGCATCGCCGAGCTGATATGCGCGATCGTCCAGATCGCCGCCGTGCTGCTCACCTCGCTGTATACGGCAAGCAACGACCAGATGAAGCGTCTGAAAAAGAAGTACAACAAGCTCGCGTAACGCGACGCACAACGACCTTTCGACGGTCGTGCGGAAACCCCGCACGGCCGTTTTCTTATACCGCAGAACGCGCACTTTACGCAAACGGTACGCGCCCGGCCGTCGCCTGCCCCGTCGACGCATGTGCAAGATCGTCGCGCAAGGGCGCGAGCAAAGCCGCCGAACGGTGTGAGAGAAAAACTCGGGATCACGACATCATTATCCGATGCGAGCGATTGACAAGCGCGGCGCGAAAGCCAAAACACAAGGACTCCCGAGGCACGCACGAGTGGCAAGCGCGACGAGGGCAAACGGATACCCCGCGCGGGCGTCATGCTCCGCGCGGGGTACTTCACGGCCTCGGCCGTAACGTTCTTTATTTATTTGCCCCAGACGAAGGAGAGCGCGATCGCGTCGGCTATGGCGCCGAGGATGATGAGCGTTTCCGCGATGCCGAGGGACATGCCCACCAGCGAAAGCGGGAACCACACGCCCACGCCCAGCACGAGCAGCGCGCCCACTGCGGCAAGCGTATACGCGCCTGCGCGACGGGCGAACACCGCCGCCTCGACTACGAACCACAGCAGACCCAGCCCCATGAGGATGTAGCCGGCTATCTCCCAGATATTGAACGCGCATATGATCGACATGACGATCGCCGCGACGGCAAGTACGGTCTTGGATATCTTTGCAAACATGTGTTAATCTCCCTTAGTGATACAACAGATATATTTTAATAAAAAGCGAGCGATATGTCAACCGAATAGCGCATGATTTTTGCAGCTTTGCCGCGCACGGGGGCAAAGCCGCGGAACGCCGAGCGCGAAAAGAGCGGCGGCAGTTATCGGCTGCCGCCGCTCGCATATCGGGCCGTACGGCCGTTGTCATTTCGTTCCGAAGAGCCTGTCGCCCGCGTCGCCCAGACCGGGCAGGATGTAGCACTTGTCGTTAAGAGTGCGGTCGCAGGTGGACACGAACACGTCGATGTCGGGATGCGTTTCCGTCAGGCGTTTGATGCCCTCGGGGCAGCCGATGATCGCCATGAACTTGATGCGCTTAACGCCGCGGCGTTTCAAAAGGTCAACAGCGTCGCACGCGGAGCCGCCCGTGGCGAGCATGGGATCGAGCAGTATGGTAGTCATGTTCTCGATGCCGTCGGGCAGTTTGCAATAGTACTCGTGCGGCGTGGCCGTTTCCTCGTCGCGGTACATTCCGATGTGTCCCACGCGCGCGTTGGGGAAAATGGAATGCACGCCGTTGACCATGCCCAGCCCCGCGCGGAGTATGGGCACGATCGCGATGGACTTTTCCTGCACCATTTCCTGCGTGCAGGACTCGAGCGGGGTCTCCACCGTCACCGTGCGGGTGGGAAGGTCGCGGAACGCCTCGTAGCTCATGACGAGCGTTATCTCCTCGACCAGCTCGCGGAACTCTTTCATGGGCGTGTTCTTATCGCGGAGAATGGCTATCTTGTGCTTGATGAGCGGATGATCGAATACCATGAGCGACATGTCACTCACCTCCCTTTTTTGCGTCGGAGCCGCCGTCCTCGGCGTCGGTCGCGCCGGCTTCCGTCCCGGCGGCGTTATCTGCCGCGTTCTCGGATTCCTTTTCGAACGCGAGCGCGTCGCCCTCATGCGGGACGAGGCTGACCTCGGCGTTCTCCATCGCGGATTCTTCCTCCTCGGTGGGCGTCTTGCTGTTGGGTATGACGATGTTGAGTATGATCGCGAGGAGCGTCGCTATCGCGAGCGGCGAGATCGTGACGTCCCCTATCGCGACGCTGTGGCCCGCCATGGACGCGGCGTTCAGTCCCAGACCGACGGCGAGCGTGATGGATACGACCATCATGTTCTTGGAGTCGGAGAAGTTGACGCGGCCGTCCACGAGCGCGCGCAGACCGTTGGCGGCGATCATGCCGTAGAGCACGAAGGACGCGCCGCCGACCACGGGTCCGGGCAGCGAACCGAGTATCTCGCCGAAGGGCACGAACAGGCCGAGCACGACGGCGTACACCGCCGCGAGGAAGATGTTGCGCGGTTCGTAGTTCTTGGTTATGGCGAGCACCGCGGTGTTCTCGCCGTAAGTCGTGTTGGCGGGACCGCCCAACAGCGCGGACGCTATGGTCGCGACGCCGTCGCCCAGCACGGTACGGTTAAGACCGGGATCGGTCATGAAATCCTTACCGCACACTATGGAGTTGGCGGATATGTCGCCCAGGTGCTCCATGAACGTCACTATCGCGAGCGGCACTATGGAGATCATGGCGGTGGCCACCAGCCCGCCGTCCAGATCGCCCCACGCGCCCCAGAAGCCCCATACCTCGGCAGCCTGCTGGAAGATGATGACGTCGCCCGTGAACATGGTGTCGAAATGGATGAGCGGCTGATAGCCCTCGGGCGTCGGGCATACGCTGAGTATCACGGAGTAGATATACCCCACCACAAAGCCCAGGAGTATGGGCACCACCTTGAAGAACGACTTGGGCTTGGCGAGCGCGTTGACGAGCACGATCGTGCCCGCGGTGATTATCGCGGCCGTCCATGCCTGCCAGGGCGCGGCAGTGCTGCCGAAAATGTTGGAAGAGAACGCCGTACCCGCGAGGTTCATACCGATGACGATGATGACGGGACCGACCACGATGGGCGGGAAGAACTTACGTATCTTCTGCACGCCCACCAGCTTGATGATGACGGACAGAAGGACGTACACCAGACCCGCGCATACCAGCGCCAGCATGACAGCGAGCGCGCGCGGATCATAGCCCTCGTCGCCCAACGTGTACCCCGCACCGCTGAGCATGGCGGTAAGCGGCGGCAGGAACGCAAAGCTGGAGCCGAGGAATACCGGCACCCTGCGCTTGGTGAGAAAGTAGAAGATGATCGTGCCGATGCCCGCCGATATAAGCGCGAGCGGTATGCTCATGCCCGCCACGATAGGCACGGTTATCGTCGCGCCCAGCATCGCGAACATGTGCTGGAGCGACAGTACGGCATCCTTAGCTGAGTAGCCGAGGAGCCGCCTCGGCGCTTTTGTAGTTTCCATATTACCTCCCGGGTAGTTATTTTTCCTTTGCATAAAAAAGAACCCTCAAAAGAGAGTTCAGATTCGCCATACGTAAAATAACGGGGCGATGCCCTTGTTCAAGCATTCAGAATTTTCGCGCATCGATCTCCGCATCGTTCATCCCCTTTATCGTTTCCGATATATTGTAGCACAACGCAACGCAATAGTCAAGGGCGGCGCACCCCTCCCCGCGCATTAACGCCGTTTAATTTAGTATATCCCCCGTTCCTCTCCCTTATTTCCGCCCGCACTGACGCGAGAATGCACTGCGGTTATAAAATAATATTTATCTTTATTTCAGCCCCGCTTATGCGGACGGCAGAAAGTGGGGCATAAAATATTGATAATTTGTTTTATCTTTATTGTAGTAACACTTACGCGGACGGCGCAGAGTGCGTCTATGACGGGCAATTAAATTTATTTATCTTTATTATAGTAACACTTACGCGGATGGCAGAGAAAAAAATTACATGTGTGTAAAAAATATATATTTTATCTTTATTTTAGCCCCACCCGCGCGGACGGCGCAGAGTGGTGCTGTGAGCGGCAACAGTCGAGCGACGTGTACAAAATACGTACACGAGCGAGAGCGTAGCCGCTCACAGTGCTGCTATACGCCGTCCCAAACACAAATAACGCCGTAATAAAGAAAAAACGGCCATCGGCCGTTTTTCTTTATTACAAAACTTTGGATAAGAACTCACGCAACCGAGTACTCTTCGGCGCTCCGAACAGCTCGGCGGGAGGCGCTTCCTCCGCGATACGGCCGCCGTCCATGAACATGACGCGGGTGCCGACCTCGCGGGCGAAGCCCATTTCGTGCGTGACGATGACCATGGTCATGCCGCTGTCCGCAAGCTCTTTCATAAGCTCCAGCACCTCGCCCACCATTTCGGGGTCGAGAGCGCTGGTCGGCTCGTCGAAAAGCATGTAATCGGGGTTCATCGCAAGCGCGCGCACGATGGCGATACGCTGTTTCTGTCCGCCCGAAAGCGTGGACGGATAGACGTACGCCTTGTCTTCCAGCCCGATGCGGCGCAACAAGCGGAAGGCGTTTTCCGTCGCCTCTTCCTTGCTCTGAAGTTTGAGCGATACAGGCGCAAGCGTGAGGTTCTGGAGCACCGTCTTGTTGTTGAACAGGTTGAAGTGCTGGAACACCATGCCTATCTTGCGACGCGCCATGTTGATGTCCAGATAGTGTTTGCTCTTGAACGCCCGCATCTCCTCGCCGTACTCGCCGCCTTCGTGAGCGCGAAGGAGGTCGTAACGCTTTATCTCGGATATGATGGCGCGCGTCAGTTGCTCGTCCGTCATGTAGGACTGCGGACGGCGGAGAGCGAACATGCGCTTGAATGTGTTCGTCTTGACGATGATGTCCGTGTGGAGATAGGGGTCGGGCGGCGTTATCATGTGACCGTCCACCCATACCTCGCCGTAAGTCGGTTCTTCGAGCAGGTTCATGCAACGCAGGAGCGTTGACTTGCCGCTGCCGCTCGGCCCGATGATGACGACCTTTTCGCCCTTCTCGACCTTGGTGGATACCGCTTTGAGGACCTTGACCTTACCGAAATTCTTGTAAAGATTCCTAACGTCTATCACTTCTGCGCATCCTCCCTTCGATAAGTCTGACGATGACCGTCACGATCAGCACCATGACGAGATAGCACAGCGCGAGCACGATATACGGCACGAAGTATTCCAGCGTGCTGTTCGCGAAGTTCTGGAAAGCTCGCGTTATGTCGACGACCGCGATGAAACTCACGACGGACGTTTCCTTGATCAGCGCGATGAATTCGTTACCGAGCGTGGGTACGACGTTCTTTATCGCCTGCGGGATGATGATGGATATCATCGTCTTTCCGTAGCCCAGGCCGATGGCGCGTCCCGCTTCCATCTGCCCTTTGTCGACGGACAATATACCGCCGCGCATGATCTCGCATATGTACGCGCCGCTGTTCATACCGAACGCTATGCAAGCCTCGATGACCGGGTCTATCACGATGCCGATCGCCGGGAAGAGCGCGAAGTGTATGAGCAGGAGCTGTACGACCATGGGCGTGCCGCGGAATATCGCGACGTATACGTTCGCGATCCAATTGAGCAGCTTCGCCAGCCAGTTCTTATACGGGAGCAATTTCATCACCGCAAGCAGGCAGCCGATAACGAAACCGATCACAAGACCGAGGCACGCTATCTCCAAGGTAGCAAGAAGGCCCTCGATGACCTTTTTATAGCCATCGAGGGTTATAAATTGCTCGTAAAATATCTCCCACGCGTTCATTATGTTACTTGTTGACGCTTTCCGCGATCATGAGAGCGGGCTGCTTATCGATGATCACGGCGTTGATCCTGCCGTTGGCAAGGTCCTGCACGGCAAGCGCGCCGGCGGTGTAGCCCTTGGTCGTCAGGTTGGTGAACCCGTCGTAACCGAAGCCCTCGTCGCCCGCCGAATACATGTATCCGGTCGTGCCGTTCTGAGCGCCCACGATGAAGCTCTCATCCTGCTCCTGGAGCACCGCGATGATGTCGTCGGCGTTCTTGCAGTCGGTGAAAAGCGTGTCGTCCTCACGGGTGATAAGCACCTGAGCGGACTCGTAATACACGTCGGTAAAGTCGACCTGCTGCTTTCTTTCATCGTTGACGGTTATGCCCGCCATACCGATGTGAGCGGTGGTGCCGGTCTGGACAGTGACTATGACGGAGTCGAAAGCCATGTCCGCCACGTACAGGGTCTTATCCAGCTTCTCGGCGAGAAGGCTGGCGATCTGGATATCGATACCGGTGAAGGCGTTGCCGGAAGTGTACTCGAAAGGAGGGAACTCGGCATTGGTCGCGACCACGAGGTACTCGTCATGGTTGGTGGGAATGCCGCCGGCGGGGTTGGTATAGGTGAACTCGCTGGTGCCGTCGAAGAAGCTGTTGATTATGTCGTCGAGAGTGCCGTCGGCAGTGATCTCGTCGAGGAGCTCGTTGGCGGACGCGAGAAGCTCGGTCTGGTTCTTGTTGACGCAGAAAGCATAACCTTCGCTGGTCAGCTCAAAGTCCTTGGAGTCAAAGACCTTGACGTTGGAAAAACCCTTTCCGCACGCGGCAAAGGCGAAGGCGCTTACCGCGAGGAGCGCGACCGAAAGGACCGCAGCAATTAACTTTTTCATGGTTTCACACACCTCTTTTGAAAATAGCGCGGCGGTCGGCATTAAAACTTCGCTTCCCCCGCCGCGTTTACGCATATTGTAGCACATACTTCCCGATTTATCAACCGAAATGAATAATTATTCAGAATTTCCCGCCAAATTATATGCGTTTTCGCACGCCACCGCACGATTTCGGCACGTTTCCCGCCGCTCGCCGCCCGCGGAGCGCATACCCGCGGTATCACGCGCGTCGCGAGCGCATACCGCGCGCATACGCTTGATTTATTCGCGGGAATATGATATAATCGCGGCGTAAGGAGCATTTTACATGTACAAGATCACAAACTACATCATCTACGCGGGCGTCGACGATCACGACGTCGACCTTTTCGAAGGTCAGTACCGCGTACCCGAGGGCATGAGCTATAACTCGTACGTCATCGTGGGCGAGAAGATAGCCGTCACGGATACGGTGGACTCGCATTTCGTGGACGAGTGGCTGGAGAACATAGACAAAGCCACGGCGGGCAAAGCGCCCGACTACCTCATCGTGCATCACATGGAGCCCGACCACTCGGCGGGCATCGCGCGCTTCGCGGAGAAATACCCAGAGGCCAAGATAGTGGGCAACGCGAAGACCTTCGGCATGATCGCCAACTTCTTCGACATCGACATCGAGAGCCGCAAGGTAATCGTCAAGGAAGGCGACGTACTCGACCTGGGCGGCCGCACGCTGACCTTCGTGTTCGCGCCCATGGTGCATTGGCCCGAAGTCATGATCAGCTTCGATTCCGAGAGCGGCGCGCTGTTCTCGGCGGACGCGTTCGGGCGCTTCGGCGCGTCGGACGCCACCTCTTCCTGGGTGGACGAGGGCCGCAGATACTACATAGGTATCGTGGGCAAATACGGCATCCAGGTGCAGAACGTTCTCAAGAAAGCCGCGGGGCTGCCCATCAAAATGATCTGCCCTCTGCACGGCCCCGTACTCAAAGACGACATCGGGCGGTACATCAAGCTGTACGACATCTGGTCGTCCTACCGTCCCGAGAAAAAGGGCGTCGTCATCGCGTATACCTCGGTATACGGCCACACGGAAAAAGCGGCGCTCGGACTGTTCTCCCGCCTGAAGGAGCGCGGCGTCGAAGTGACGGCGTTCGACCTCGCGCGCTGCGACATGTCCGAAGCGGTCGCCGAGGCGTTCGCATGCGACAGGCTGGTGCTCGCCACGACCACGTACAACGGCGGGATCTTCCCTTTCATGCGCGAGTTCATCGACCACCTCAACGAACGCAATTTCCGCGAACGCACGGTGGCGTTCATCGAGAACGGCTCGTGGGCGCCCATGGCGACCAAGGTCATGAAGGACATGCTCGCGGGTTGCAAGGATATCAGATACACCGAGGCGGGCGTGCGTATACTGTCGTCCGTCAACGAAGCCAACGAAAAAGAGCTGGACGCGCTCGCGGCGGAGCTTTGCGGCTGAACGCGGAAGCCGATAGACAAATAAACGAACGGAGGCCACGAGGCCCCCGATAAGGAGGACCATAATCATGAAATACGTATGCCAGGTATGCGGCTGGACCTATGACGAAGAAGCGGGCGATCCCGATCTCGGTATCGCTCCCGGCACGAAATGGGCGGACGTCCCCGATGACTTCCTCTGCCCGCTCTGCGGCGTCGGCAAAGACGAATTCGCGGAAGAAGAATGATCGCACGGATCGTACGAAAGAGCGCGCCCGAACGGGCGCGCTCTTCATTTTCTCTTCCCTCTTTCCACCATTGCAAGGCGCGGAAAGTAAGGCATGAAAAAAACGGCGACGCGTCGCCGTTTTTTTCATGCCGTTTTCGTTATCTGTCTTTAAGCGGTTTGTAAGTCTTGTGGTCGCCCACGTAGAGGTACGCGGGACGCATGATCTTGCCGCCCGAGGAGAGCAGCTCTTCCAGACGATGCGCGCTCCAGCCCGCGATACGCGCCACCGCGAAGATGGGCGTGAACAGCTCGCTGGGAAGCCCGAGCATCTGATAGCAGAAGCCGCTGTAAAAGTCCACGTTCGCGCAGACGCCCTTGTCCGTCTTGCGACGCTCCGTGAGCAGTTCGGCGCCGATCTCCTCCACGCTCTTGTAGAGAGCGAACTCGTCCTCTTTTCCCTTCTCGCGGGAGAGCTTTTCCACGGAATTCTTGAAGATCTCCGCGCGGGGGTCGGATACCTGATAGACCGCGTGGCCCAGGCCGTAGATGAGGCCGGTGCGGTCGAACGCCTGCTTGTCCAATATCTTGGAGAGATAGGCGCGCAGTTCTTTCTTGTCCGTCCAGTCCTTGACGTTCGCCTTTATGTCCTCGAACATGCGGCAGACCTTGATGTTCGCGCCGCCGTGCTTGGGGCCTTTGAGCGAGCCGAGCGCCGCCGCGATGCAGGAATAGGTGTCCGTACCCGTGGACGACACGAGGCGCGTGGTGAACGTGGAGTTGTTACCGCCGCCGTGCTCCGCGTGGATGACGAGCGCGAGGTCGAGCACGCGCACTTCCAGATCGGTGTACTTGCTGTCTATGCGCAGCATGTGCAGGATGTTGGCCGCGGTGGAAAGCGAAGGTATGGGATCGTGTATGAAAAAGCTGTTGCTGTCCGAACGGTAATAGGCGTACGCCTGATAGCTGTATACCGCAAGCATGGGGAACGTGGCGATGAGCCACAGGCACTGACGCAGAACGTTGTCGAACGCAAGGTCGTCCGCCTTGGGGTCGTAAGCGTAGAGCGTGAGCACCGAACGCGCCATGGAGTTCATGATATCGTTACTGGGCGATTTCATGATGATGTCGCGGAAGAATCCGGGAGGCAGATGCCTGTATATGCCCAGAAGATCGTTGAAGTTCTTGGTCTCGGCGTCGGTGGGAAGCTCTCCGAAGAGCAGAAGGTATATGACCTCCTCAAAGCCGCATCGGCTGTTCCCTATCATGTCCTTGACTATGTCCTTGACGTTGTAGCCGCGATAATACAGTTCGCCAGGGCAAGGCGTGAACTTGCCGTTGACGACCGCGTTGGCCTTGACGTCCGCTACTTCGGTCAGTCCCGTGCGGACGCCGCTGCCGTCGGGCGCCCGAAGCCCTCTGTAAACCTTGTATTCCGTATAAAGTCGGGGGTCGATGGTTGAGCTGTTCTTGCAGATCTCGGCGAGACGTTCGACCTCGGGCGAAGTGGAATCGAAAATGTATTCAGCCATTGGACACCTCCTTTTGAAAATATTGCGATATTGCAAACGCGGGCGTACCATCCGGCTCCGCGTCATTGCCGCTACTCGATGATACTCGAAAAATTTTACACTTATGTAAGGTATTTTAGCACATTTTGCCCCAAAAATCAAATGATTTATATTCTTCGCATGTATATTTTGCCGTTATGCGGCCATAATCCCGTTTGCAAACGAACGGAGGTACTTCTTCATGAACAACGAAAACAGAAAGAACAAAAAGCTATTCATCGCGCTCATAGCGTGCGCGGCAGCGGCGGCGATCGCCATCATTGCCGTGTCCGTCGTGCTGGGCGTGACGGCGTCCCGCGAGGCCCTGCCCGTGGACGACCCGGGCGGCATCGTCCAGGACGATCAGACCCCCGACGATCAGGATCAGCCCGACGACCAGCAGCCCGAAGAGCCGGACGATCAGCAGCCCGACCTCAACGAGCCTGACGACCCGACTAGCGGCGAGCTCGTGTACGGCGCGCCTCTGGACGCTTACGAACTCGGCCAGGCGTGCGTGACGGACGAACTCGTCTGGTCCAATACCCTGCACTGGTATTCCACGCATAACGGCACCGACTTCCACGCGGAAGCGGGCACGCCCGTCATGGCGATAGTCGCGGGCGAAGTGACGGAAGTCAAGTACACCACGCAGGAAGGCTACGTCGTCACCGTCAAGGGCGAGGACGGCTACACCGCCATCTACAAGTCGCTTTCCGCCGACACGCTTGTGGAAGCGGGCGACGTCGTGAGCGTCGGCACGCAGCTCGGCTACGTTTCCGACTCCATGACCAGCGAACAGAGCGACGGCCCTCACCTGCACCTCGAAGTGCTGGACGAGAGCGGCGCGTATATCGATCCCATGACCCTGCTCGGGGAAACGGAGAAGTAACGAACGGGACAAAAGTCCTCATCATGCCGCGGGATAAACGCGATATCCGCGGGAGCCATGCTCCCGCGGATATTTTTTTCGTTGGCATTGTGAGGGCGCGGAAAGCGCCGAAGGGCCGGGCGCAAGCGCCCGACGTTATTTGCCGAGGATGTCGTTGTAGAGCTGAACGTACTTCTTCGCGCTGGCGCTCCACGACCAGTCCTCCGTCATGGCGCGGCGCATGAGCGCCGTCCACGCGGGCTTGTCCTTGTACATGGCGAGCGCGCGCTGCACCGCCGCGATGAGCGCCTCTTTCGTGTGTTCGGGCGCGATGAAGCCGTTGCCGTCCTCACCCTCGCGCACGGTGTCGTTGAGGCCGCCCACGTTGCGAACGACGGGTATGGTGCCGTAACGCATCGCCATCATCTGACCCAGGCCGCACGGCTCGCTGCGCGACGGCATCATGTAGATATCGCCCGCCGCGAACAGTTTCTGCGACATGTCTTTGTTGAAAGTGATGAGGGCGCGCGCCTTATCGGGGTGAGCGTGTTCGAGGTCGGTGAAGAATCCCTCGTATTCGGGTTCGCCCGTGCCCAGGAGCACGAACTGTATGTCCTCTTTGATCAGCTCGGGCATCGCCTGTTTGAGGATGTCGAGACCCTTGTGCGCCGCAAGACGGGAGACCATGGTTATCATGGGCACGTCCTCGCGCTCGGGTAGGCCGAGGATACGCTGCACGCCCAGTTTGTTCTGTACCTTGGCGGACATATCGTCGGCGTTGTAATGCGCGAAGAGCGCGGGTGCGGTGGCGGGATCGTAGACCTCGGTGTCGATGCCGTTGACTATGCCAGTGAGCTTATAGGAATACCTGTCGATGGCGTCCTGCAAGCCGCAGGCGTACTCGGGACGGCGCAGCTCCTGCGCGTAGGTGCGCGAGACCGTCGTCACCATGTCGCTGTACGCGATCGCGCCGAAGAGCAGGTTGACGCACCCGCCCCACTCCAGCGTGAAGTACTGATAACCCGATATCCCGAACACGTCTTCCAGCAGGTAGCCGTCGAACTTGCCCTGGTACTCGATGTTGTGGATGGTGATGATGTTCTTGATGTCGCGGTAGCCGTCCTTGTCGCGGTAGAACTGATGATAATAGATGGGGATCAGCGCGGTGTGCCAGTCGTTGGCGTGCAGGATGTTGGGCTTGAAGTCCATCATGGGCATCAGCTCGAGCACGGCGCGCGTGAAGAACGCGAAACGCTCGGCGTCGTCATAGTAGCCGTAGAGGTTGGGACGCTTGAAGTAATATTCGTTGTCGATGAAATAATGCACGACGCCGCGGTATTCGTAGCGGAACAGACCGGCGTATTGGCTACGCCACGCCACGGGTACGTTGATGTGGCAGATGAACTCGAAGTTCTTGCGGAAGTTCTCGCCCACGCACTCGTAAAGCGGCGTCACCACCGCCATGCGCGCGTCGCCGCCCATCGCGTTCACCGCCACGGGCAGAGAGCTGGCGACCTCGCCCAGACCGCCCGTCTGGGAAAAAGGATTGACCTCTGCGGATATGTAGAGCACGCTCGGCGCGATGCTCTTTTTTCGTGCGGCGCGGGGCTTTGCCGTAGCGCCCGTTTTTTTCTTGTTCTCGGTAGCCGCCGTCGCGGTCTTAGTCTTTGCCATTTATCGGTAGTCCCCCTTCTTTACTCTGTTTTCGTCGTTTTCTTTTTGGCCGCGGGCTTTGCCGCCGTCTTCTTGCCTGCCGCGCGCGTGCGTTTTTCCACCGCGCCCTCCCGCTTTTTCTTTTTGGGAGCTTCGCACAGGAAGATGTATCCGCTCATGTTCTCCACGTCCATCACGAGGCTGTCCGTCTTGTTCCGCGCGGGAACGGGTTCGGACTCGATCACCACGGGGACCTGATCCCAGCCGTAGTAGGACGTGCGCATCACGCGCGTGTACTTGCCGGGGTTGACGGGCATGCGGTAGCCGTGCCAGTCGCAGGGCGCGAAGTTGAGCACGACGAGCGCGCGGTTGCCCGCTTTGTCGCGGCGTTCGTAGATGAGCACGTTGGCGTCGGCGTCGTCCGCGACCAGCCACTCGAAGCCGTCCCAGCTGTTCTCTATCTCGTGCAGAGCCGGCACGGTGCGGTACAGCCAGTTGATCTCCTTGACGAAGCGCTGCAAGCCCTGGTGCTGAGGGAATTCGGCGAGCACCCAGTCGATCTCGCGCTCCCAGTTCCATTCCGCCCACTGGCCGAGCTCACAGCCCATGAACAGCAGTTTTTTGCCGGGGTGCGTGAACATATACGTCAGATAGTTGCGCACGCCCGCGAATTTCAGGTTGTAGTCGCCCGGCATCTTGTTGATGAGCGAGCCTTTTCCGTACACCACCTCGTCGTGCGAGATGGGCAGTATATAGTTCTCGGAGAAGGCGTAAGCCATGGAGAACGTCATGAGATTGTGCTTGTAATGACGGAAGTACGGGTCGGCCTTGATGTACGACAGCGTGTCGTTCATCCAGCCCATGTTCCACTTGAAGTTGAAGCCCAGCCCGCCCCAATCGACGGGCTTGGTGACCATGGGCCACGCGGTGGATTCCTCCGCGATCATCAGCACGCTCGGGAAATGCTCGAACACCGCCGTGTTGAGGTATTTGAGGAAGTCCACGGCATCCAGGTTCTCCCTGCCGCCGAACACGTTGGGCAGCCATTCCGAACGCCCGTAGTCCAGGTACAGCATGGACGCGACGGCGTCCACGCGCAATCCGTCCACGTGGTACTTGTCGAACCACATCATCGCGTTGGACACGAGGAACGCCTTGACCTCGGGGCGCGCGTAGTCGAAGCACATCGTCCCCCACTCCTTGTGCTCGGCACGCAGAGGATGGGAAGGCTCGTAGCACGGCTCGCCGTCGAAGTTGTACAGCCCGTGCTCGTCCTTGGGGAAATGCCCCGGCACCCAGTCGAGTATCACGCCGATGTTGTTCTCGTGACACTTGTTGATGAGGTACGCGAAGTCCTCGGGACGGCCGTAGCGGGACGTGGGCGCGTAATACCCCGTCACCTGATACCCCCACGACCCGTCGTAAGGATGCTCCGCGATGCCCATGAGCTCCACGTGCGTGAAGTTCATGTAGTTGAGGTAATACACCAGCTCGTCCGCGAACTTGCGATAATCGTAGTTGTTCCCGTCGGGATACTTGCGCCAGGACGCTATGTTGCATTCGTAAATGCTTATAGGCTCGGAATACGGCTCGCTGCGCTCCTTCATCCACTCCTCGTCGTTCCAATAGAAGTTGTCCAGAGCGGTCACCTTGCTCGCCGTGCGCCCTCGCGTTTCGTCGAAGAACGCGTAGGGGTCGGCCTTCTCGTACTCCGCGCCGTTCCTGCCGCGCACGAAATACTTATACGTCTGAAACTCTTCCACGCCCTCGATGATGCCTTCGAATATGCCGTTCTCCGTGATGCGATACATGTAGTTCGCCGTGCGGCTCCAATAGTTGAAGTCGCCGATGACCGAAACGCTCACCGCATGCGGCGCCCACACGCGGAACACCGCGCGCTTGGTCTGCCTGTCCCAATGGCAACCCATGTATTCATAGGCCGTTTGCAGCGTACCGGCATGGAAGTAGTATTGATATTCGCTGTCTGTCATGTTTTCCCCCTGTCCTTTATAGTTTGCCCGTTCTTGGGCGCAGAAGCCATGTAAGCTTATACTTGATATATTATATCACATTAATGCACGTTTTTCAAGAGCCTTACACACATTTATTCCATAATTTAGCAAAACCCTTGCCGTTTTTATACTGTTCCCTCACCACGCCCCGCCAATACCTACGCGGTAACATATCGATAAAAAATCTTTATCCTTATTTCAGCCCCACCCGCATGGACGGCACAAAGTGGTAATGTAGGTAAAAAAATTGATTTTATCCTTATTTTAGTCCCACTTACGTGGACGGCGCAGAGTGCGTGCTGTGAGTAAAGAAAATTGATTATATCCTTATTTTAGCCCCACTTACGTGGACGGCGCAGAGTGCGTGTGGTGAGTAAAGAAAATTGATTATATCCTTATTTTAGCCCCACTTACGCGGACGGCGCAGAGTGCGTGTGGTGAGTAAAGAAAATTGATTATATCCTTATTTTAGCCCCACTTACGCGGACGGCGCAGAGTGGTGCTGTGAGCGGCAACAGTCGAGCGACGTGTACAAAGACGTACACGAGCGAGAGCGTAGCCGCTCACAGTGCCGCTATGCGCCGTCCCCACCACCACATAAAAAAAGAGCTGCCAAGCAGCTCTTTTTTTATGTCCAAAATAAGTCTTTATTGTTCGCTGCGATCGGTAACCCGCAACCTCGTCATCGCCCGCGCAAGGGATATGCGCATCTCGTAATACTCGCGGCGGGAGAGCTTCTGGAGCATGGCCTCGCGGGCGGCGTCGGCTGCGGCGCGGGCGCGGGAGGCGTCTATCTCCTCGGGGCGCTCGGCGGTCTCCACCAGGACCATGACGTCGTTGTCCTCCACCTTGACCATGCCCGCGGACACGGCGGCGTAATGCGTGCGGCCGTCAGGCGTGCGGTAACTGAGCTCGCCCGGAACGACGGCGGCTATGGTATTGCTGTGATCCGCCATGATGCCGTATTTGCCGTCCACTATGGGGAGCACGAGGGACTCGCACTCGCCGTCATAGAACGTGCGATCGGGCGAAAGTATGTGAAGAGCAAAGGTTTTCATGGCTCCTCCTTATGCCTTGCTGCGTTCGTAACCCAGCTTCTTGGCCTTCTCCACCACGTCGTCTATCGTGCCGACGTTGAAGAACGCCGCTTCGGGGTAGTCGTCCATCTCGCCCGACACTATGGCTTTGAAACCGCGTATGGTCTCAGCGAGCGGGACGTACACGCCCTTGATGCCCGTGAACTTCTCAGCCACGAACATGGGCTGCGACAGGAAACGCTGTATGCGACGAGCGCGTGCGACGACGGCCTTGTCTTCCTCGCCCAGCTCCTCCATGCCGAGGATGGCGATTATGTCCTGCAACTCGTTGTATTTCTGGAGTATCTCCTGCACGGCGCGCGCGGTCTCGTAGTGATCCTCGCCCACGACGTCCGCTTCGAGGATACGCGAGTTGGACGCCAGCGGGTCGACGGCGGGATAGATGCCCTGCTCCGCCACCTTACGGCTGAGGACGGTGGTCGCGTCCAGGTGCGTGAAGGTCGTGGCGGGCGCGGGGTCGGTCAGGTCGTCCGCGGGGACGTAGACCGCCTGCACGGAGGTTATGGAACCGTTCTTCGTGGAGGTGATGCGCTCCTGCAACTCGCCCATCTCGTTTGCGAGCGTAGGCTGGTAACCGACGGCGGAAGGCATACGGCCGAGAAGCGTGGACACCTCGCTGCCTGCCTGGACGAAACGGAAGATGTTGTCTATGAACAGCAGCACGTCCTTGTGCTCCACGTCGCGGAAGTATTCCGCCATGGTCAGACCGGACAGAGGCACGCGCATACGCACGCCGGGCGCTTCGTTCATCTGCCCGAACACGAGCGCGGTCTTGTCGGACACGCCGCTCTCGTTCATCTCCGCCCAGAGGTCGTTGCCCTCACGGCTGCGCTCGCCCACGCCGGTGAATATGGAGTAACCGCCGTGCTCGGACGCGACGTTGTGTATGAGCTCCTGTATGAGCACCGTCTTGCCCACGCCTGCGCCGCCGAAGAGGCCGGTCTTACCGCCCTTGGCGTAAGGCTCGAGCAGGTCGATGACCTTGATGCCCGTTTCGAGGATATTGACGACGGGGCTCTGCTCGGAGAAATCGGGCGCGGGACGGAATATGCTCATGCGCTCGGCGTCCGCGGGGAGCTCGCCCAGCCCGTCTATCGGCTCGCCCAGGACGTTGAACATCCTGCCCAGGGTCTGCTTGCCCACGGGGACGGTAATGCCGCTGCCCGTGGCGACGACCTCGGTGCCGCGCATCAGCCCCTCCGTTTCCGCGAACATGATGCAACGCACCGTGTTGTGACCGACATGGTAAGCGACTTCCATATACTCCGTGCGGCCGTCCAGCGTGACGGTGAGCGCCTCGCGGAGCGCGGGCAGCTTGCCGCTCTCGAACGACACGTCCACGACGGGTCCGGAAATCTGTACTATCTTTCCTTTGTTCATCAATCGGTCTCCTTTCCTTTCTTGGTCTTTTGCGCGCGTGCGCCCGCGCTTATCTCGGTTATCTCCTGCGTGATCGCGGATTGTCTTATGCGGTTGTAATAGGTGTTCAGCTCGCTGAGCATCTTGTCGGCGTTGCGGCTGGCCGAATCCATGGCCGTCATACGCGCGTTCTGCTCGCTGCAGAAACTGTCCACCAGCGCACTGAACACGAAGCCGCTGATGTAGCTCGGTATGATGCTGTCCAGCACCTTGCCCAGCGAGGGCGCGAACTCGAACTTATCCGTCGTCGAACGCTCTTCTCCCGTGAACTGCTCGCGGTGGAAGGGCAACAGACGGAAACGCACGGGCTCGGCCGTCAGTCCGTTCTTCATGTCGGTGTATATGATGTATATCTTTTCCACTTCCTTGGACACGAACTTTTCCAGGAGCGTGCCCGTTATGTCGCGCGCGCGGCGCAAGGAAGGGTCTTTGGCGGGGTACAGGAAGCTCTGCTCGATGGGGATGTGTTTCTGCGCGAAGAACTGTCGGCCGCACTCGCCCACCACGTACAGCTTGGTGTCGGGGTGCTCTTCCAGCATGGCGAGCGCCTCTTTGGTGACGTTGTGGTTATACGCGCCCGCAAGTCCCTTGTCCGCCGTTATCACCAGGCAGGCATACGTTCCGTGCAGAGGCTCTTCGCCCTTCGCCGGATAGAAGTACGGGCTGGTGACGTCCGTGTCGATACGGAACACCCGCTTTATCTCCGTACGTATGGCGTCGAAGTAAGGTCGGGCGGCGTCCAGCTCGTGCTTGGCCTTGCGAAGCTTGGTGGAGGATATCATATACATAGCGCTCGTTATCTTGCGGGTATCGCGCACGCTGTTTATACGATTCCTTATCTCTTTGGCGTTGGGCATGATCCCCTCCCTTAACCGTTAACGGCTTCCGCGGCCGCGTCCACGATGCGCGCGCGGAGCGCGTCGTCCAGCGCGGCGCCCGATCCGATGGCCTCGATGATGTCGGGGTGCGCCGTGCGGATGTGGTCGATCACGGCTTTACGGGTGGCGGCTATCGAATTCGCGGGTACGGACAGGAAGAGCTTGTTCATGGCCGCGACGAGCGTTATCACCTGCTCGGCGGTGCTCATGGCGACGTGCTGGGGCTGACGGAGCAAACGCATCAGGCCCTGGCCGTACAGCAGCTGTTCCTTGGTGGACTCGTCCAGATCGCTGGCGAACTGCGTGAACACTTCCATCTCGCGGTACTGCGCGAGGTCGATACGCAACGTGCCCGACGCCTTGCGGAGCGCCTTGGTCTGCGCCGCGCCGCCCACACGGGACACCGACAGACCGACGTTGACCGCCGGGCGCTGGCCCGCGAAGAACAGGTCGCTTTCCAGGAAGATCTGTCCGTCCGTTATGGATATGATGTTGGTGGGTATATACGCCGAGACGTCGCCCGCCTGCGTTTCCACTATGGGCAACGCGGTTATGCTGCCGCCGCCCTTGGCGTCCGACAGGTGCGCGGAACGCTCGAGCAGACGGGAGTGCAGATAGAACACGTCGCCGGGATACGCCTCACGGCCGGGGCTGCGCCCCAGCAGCAGGCTGAGCGCGCGGTACGCGACGGCGTGCTTGGAGAGGTCGTCGTATATGATGAGCGCGTCTTTGCCCTTGTACATGAAGTACTCGGCGAGCGCGCAACCCGCGTAAGGCGCGATGTACTGCAAAGGCGCGGAGTCGCTCGCGGTCGCGGCGAGCACGCAGGTATAAGGCAACGCGCCGCCCCTGCGCAGCGTTTCCACCGTCTGCGCGACGGAGCTGGCCTTCTGACCGATGGCGACGTATATGCACACCACGTCCTTGCCCTTCTGGTTGAGGATGGTGTCCACCGCGATGGTGGTCTTGCCCGTCTGGCGGTCGCCTATGATCAGCTCACGCTGACCGCGGCCTATGGGGAACATGGAGTCTATCGCGAGTATGCCCGTTTCCATGGGCTTGTTGACGGGCTGACGATCGATGATGCCGGGCGCGGGCGTTTCCACGGGGTTGTAACCCGTCGACGCGATGTCGCCCAGGCCGTCTATGGGCTCGCCCAGCGCGTTGACCACGCGGCCGAGGAAGGCGTCGCCCACAGGCATGCCCGCCGTCCTGCCCGTGCAACGCACGGTGCTGCCCTGCTCGACGGACGCGTCGTCGCCGAAAAGTATGCAGCCGATGCCGTCGGGACGCAGGTCCTGCACCATGCCCTTCGTGCCGCTCTCGAACACGAGTATCTCGCCGTACTTGGCGCGGTCCAGACCGGTGAGCGTCGCGATGCCGTCGCCCACGCTGACGACCGTACCCACTTCGGAGCTCTCGCGGGTGAGCGAGAACTTATCCAGCTTCTCTTTGAGCAGCGGGATTATCTTGTCGGCGGTGCCGCTCTCCGTCGTCAGCCCCGCTTTGAGCTGTTCGACGCGGCCCTTTATGCTCCAATCGTATACGTCCGCGCCCACCTGCAGTTTGAAACCGCCGCCCAGCGCGGGATCCTCGATGATCTCCAGCTCGCACTCGCCGTACTTGGAGCGCAAAAAGTCCAGAAAACCTCTCTTACGCGCTTCGTCGGGCGGGGTCACGCAGAAAAGCCGTGCCACCGTTACGTTGTTCTTATCCTTTTTCATTTTAGCTCTCCACGTGCGACCATGTCGAGGAAGTTATCGTAAGCGGCCTCGTCGGACGCCTGCGTATGATCTTCCGTAAGTATCTTTTCGGCTGCCTCGGCGACGACGTCCGCCATCTCCCTGCCCGCGTCCGCGAGCAGTTTGTCGCGCGCCACGGCCACTCTGCCGCGGGCATCCGCGACTATGCGTTTCGCCTCGATCTCCGCCGCGCGTATGCGCAACTGCACGTCACGCTCCGCTTCGTCCGCCTCCGCGAGCGCTTTCTCCGCGTCGGACACGCTCCCCGACAGGAACCCGTCGTAGAGCATCTCGTCCGTCGCCGCGCTCTGCTTGGCGGTGAGAAGCTTCTCGGTCGCGCTGACGACCATGCCGGCAAGCTCCTTGCCCACGCCGTCGATGACCTTGCGACGCTCCGCCTCCGCTTCCGCGGAAACGCGCGTCATTATCTCGGAAGCGCGCTCCTGCGCGTCCTTCTCGCCCCGACGCACGATCTCTTTGCTCTCGGCTTCGGCTTCCGCTTTGCGATCGGCTATCTCGTTGTCCGCTGCAGCCAGCTTCTCGGTATAAGCCGCCTCTTTTTCGGCGGCGCTTTTTTCCTTGCGGGCAGCGCTGTCCTCCCGCTCTTCGAAATGCTTACGCCTGTTCTCCAGGAACTTCCGCACGGGGTTGAACAGCAAAAAGGTCAGTCCCGCGGCGAGTATGACGAAGTTGAACAGGTGAAGGAGGATCTGCTGCCAATCGATATTGAGCGGCATAAGCCACCTCCCGTTCCGTTAAAGTACGAATATGACGAGTATACCCACTATAAGAGTGTAGATGACGACGGTCTCTATGAACACGAAGCCCAGCATCATGTTGCTGCTCAGCTTGTTCTGGAGTTCGGGCTGACGCGCGGTCGCCTCGTTGGTCTTGGACACCGCCATGCCCATCGCTATGGCCGCGCCCGCAGCCGCAAGGCCCACGCCGATGGTCGCGCCTATCGCCTTGCCGAACAGCGTGTTGTCGGCGGCGGCTTCCTCGGTCGAGCCGTTGTCCTCGGTCGTCGTCGTGTCGCCCGAGCTGATGGTGACTATCGCGTCGCCGTCGACGGTCGCAGCCTCCGCCCTGTCGGACTGGGAGACGCCCGCTATGATGAGCGCCATGACCGCGATAAGCACTACCGCGAAGAACAGAAGGGCCGCTACCGCGCCTGCGTTCCTGTTTGCACCAAAGGTATGGATGTTTTTCATTGTCGTTTGCTCCTTTGTCGATTTCGTTTATTGTCGGACGCCGCAGCGTGCCGTATCATGCGTTGACTTCCAGCTTCTTACGCTTCTTCTCCGTCACTTCGCCGAAGAACATGGCGGTGAGCAACGTGAGCACGTACGCCTGTATGACCGCGTGCAGGAGCGTGAACAACACGCCCACCAGCACGGGCAGCACGAAGCTGAGCTGGATGAAGTAATACACCAATTCGCTGACGAGCAGTCCGCTGAGCAACGCGCCGAAAAGACGGAAGCTCATGGATATGGGCAGCGAGAACTCCTTTATGGAAAGGAAGAAACCGCGTATGCCGTTGACCGCGATGCCGCCGCCCATTATGACGAGGTAGGACAGACAGCCCAGCGATATCGCCGCGTTGACGTCCGCGAGGGGCGCGGGCAGGCTGACGGACGCGCCGCCCACCGTGGTCACCTGGATGCCGAACAGCTCGAACAGCGTGCCGAAGAATATATACGCGCCCGCCGCGAAGATGTACGCGCCCAGGAAACGATTGTGCTCGGGGCTGCGCGTTTTGGCAAGATCGTCGAAATACTCCACCGCCTTCTCGATGACCGACTGCACTTTGCCGGGTATCGTCTTGAAACGCGGTATGACAAAAATCCGGATGAGCGCCGCGACTATAAGCAAAGCCACCGTGACGATCGATCCGGATATGTACGCGGGATTCACGTTTATGATCCCGAACAGCGATATCTTGTCGTTTTCGTGCAGAACGGCGTCTTTCATCGTTTCGGCTATGCCTTCGGAGGACGTACCTTCCCCGGTAAGCACTATCCCGACCATCAGCGCGGCGAGTATCACCGCCAAGACGGATATGATGACGATCTTTTTCGTTTTCCCGTTCATCGCGAAAATCCACTCCTTCAGAGCTCTTTACATCGTTCTTCCCCTCTTATCTTCCCCTTATTTCCCTTTTTCCTCTCAGTCCTTTCGGATTTTTTCTTAACTTATTATAAAACTTAACAAAACAAAAGTAAAACGATAAACTTATACAAACATGCTTTTTTCTTGTATTATTCTGCTCCAAGAACGGCGTAAAATGCGACAAAAATATCTTAATTATGATATTTTTTTCAAGCGATTTCGGACAAACGCCGTTTTTCGGTCGTTTATGACTTACACTTTGCTGCCATTTTCATTATTTTGCGGAAGGGCGTTTTCGCGCTCTTCGGAACGCAGCGAAAGCAGGGCGGAAAAGCGCACTCTGACCGTGCCTCCGACGGTCGCGCCGCCCTTGAAGGGCAGCGTGAGAGCGGGCGCGCCGGGAGCGGGACGGAAGGAGACGTAACCCTCGCCCGCGTCGGTGACCTCGCACTCGCGGTCGCCCGTCGGCGTTATCTCCGCCATGCTCGCGCGCACGCCGCGCAGCTCGCCGTTCTCCTCGAACACCACGGCGGGATCGGGACCGAGGAAGGTCGCGACGAAGGGGGTGCGGGGGTCCTCCGTCAGTTCGCGCTCGCACCCTGCGCGCACCACCCTGCCCTCTCGCATAACGGCGACGGTACCGCCGAACAGAAAGGCATGCTCGCCCGTGCCTATGGCCACGACGAACGTCAGCCCGCTCGCCTCGTGCGCGCGGCGTATGTCCGCCGCCACCGCGAGGGCGTCCTCTTCCGAAAGCGCGAAGAGCGGTTCGTCCAGCAGGAACACGGACGCGCGGCGCGCCACTCCGCGGGCGACGGACACGCGCCTGCGGTCGGCCTCGCTCAGCCGACGCACCTTTTCGCGCAGTTTATCCGACAAGCCGACGATTTCCGCGGCTTCGCGCACTCGGGCGTCCGTCTCGGCGCCCCGCATACCGCGCAAACGCAGCCCGTATGATATGTTGTCGTACACGCTCCCGCCGCCCGCCATGACGCCCTCCGTCATCAGGCACACGTCCCGCTCGCGCGGAGGCAGATCGTTCATGCGGCGGCCGCCGATGTCCAGCTCGCCCGACGTTATGTCCAGCAAGCCGCCCATGCAGCGCAGCAGCGTGCTCTTGCCCGCGCCGGGCGCGCCCGCCAGCACGAGCATCCCGCCGTCGGGAACGGTCAGCGTCACGCCGTCCAGCCCCATGGTGTGCAGGTCGTATTCCTTAGTCAAGTCCTTTATGCGTATATCAGCCACCGCCGCCCTCCGCTTTTTTTCTTCGATTATATATCATCGCGCATAAAAAAGCAAGGCAACGCGCCCAATGAATTGACTATCTCGGACAATGGAGTTATAATATAGTGTACGCGCGTGAAAATATTCCGAAAAATCGCGAGTCGGCGCGCGTATTTATTTGCATATTTATGCAGACAGGTGTATAATATACATCATTCAGTACAGAAAGGAAGCGAAAGAGCATGATAAGAGCGGCTATAATAGGAGCGAACGGCTACACCGGCATGGAGCTGATGCGACTGCTCGCGGCGCACCCCGACGTGGAGATCGGCATGGCGGCGTCCCGCAGTCTGGCGGGGACGCGCGTGGCGGCGACCTACCCCACGCTGGCGGGGAGATACGGCGACATGGAATACACCGCGCCCGACCTCGGCAAGGCGGCGGAGTGCGACGTCGTGTTCGCCTGCCTGCCCCACGGCGAGAGCGCGGAGATATGCGGCAAGCTGGTGGACGCGGGGACGCGCGTCATCGACCTTTCCGCGGACTATCGTTACGACGACGTTTCGCTGTACGAAGCCACGTATAAGAAGGAGCACCCGAGAAAAGACCTCGCCGCCGAGGCGGTGTACGGCCTGCCCGAGTACAACCGCGCCAGGATACGCGGCGCGCGGCTGGTGGGCAATCCCGGATGTTTCGTGACGGCGTCCGTGCTGGCGATCAAGCCGCTGGCGGACGCGGGCGTCATCGACAAACGCACCGTCATAGTGGACGCCAAGAGCGGCGTGAGCGGCGCGGGGCGCAAGTCGGACGTGGCGTACAACTTCAACGAGACTGAGGGCAACTTCAAGGCCTACGGCGTGACCACGCACCGTCACACCACGGAGATCGAGGAAAAGAGCGGCGCGGTGGTGACTTTCACCCCTCACCTGCTGCCCGTCAAGCGCGGCATACTCGCGACGATCTACTGCGACCTCAAGGGCGACCTTTCGGACGTCGCGGCGGCATACGCGAGATACAAGGACGAGCCTTTCGTGCATTTCACGGGCGAGGAACTGCCCGAGCTCAAGAGCGCGGTGGGCAGCAACTGCTGTTACATCGGTTGCAAGTACGAGAAAAAGACGGGCAGGCTCATCGTGGTGAGCTGCATAGACAACCTGATAAAGGGCGCGAGCGGACAGGCGATACAGAACATGAACGTCATGTTCGGACTGCCCGAAACGGAGGGTCTGCCGCTCGTGGGATCGCATCTTTGAGGAAAAGGGACATGAACGAGAATTTCGACGGCATAATTCAGAAAGCGAACACGCTGGTGGAGGCTCTGCCTTACATACGCGAGTATTACGGCAAGTTCGTCGTGGTCAAGTACGGCGGCAACGCCATGAACGACAGACACATCATCCACACCATACTCCAGGACGTCGCGGCGCTCAAGATGGTGGGCGTGTACCCCATCGTCGTGCACGGCGGCGGGCCGGAGATCAACCACATGCTGGAACGCGTGGGCATCAAGAGCAAGTTCGTGAACGGACTGCGCGTGACGGACGCCGAGACCATGGAGATCGTGCAGATGATACTGTGCGGCAAGGTCAACAAGAACGTCACTTCGGAGCTGTCCGCCATGGGCGTGCGCGCGGTCGGGCTGAGCGGCAAGGACAACGGCCTGATACGCGTGCGTAAGAAGCCCGCGGTGGGCGGCGTGGACTACGGCTACGTGGGCGACATCGTGAGCGTCAACGGCGACATGCTGCGCGACATGTGTCTGGAGGACTACATCCCCGTCATCGCGTCCATCGGCGCGGACGAGAACGGCGACGGCTACAACATCAACGCGGACATCGCCGCGTGCGAGATAGGCGGCGCGGTGGGCGCGGACAAACTGCTCTTCCTCACCGACATCGACGGCATACGCAGCGACCCGAACGACCCGAGCACGCTCATCCCCCGCATCGACCTCGCGGGCATAAAGAAGCTCATGGACAGCGGCGCCATATCGGGCGGCATGATCCCCAAGGTGCAGAGCTGCGTGACGGCGGTGCGCAAGGGCATCAAGCACGTCAACATCGTAAACGGCACCATCCCCCACAGCATACTCGTGGAGCTGTTCACCGTCAAGGGCGTAGGCACGCTCATCACGGAATGACTTAACACATCGAGGCGTTAACGCAATGGAACTCGAAAGACTCAAAGAGATAGAAAAGAAACATTACATGAACCTCTTCCGCAGGCACAACGTGTGCTTCGAGCGCGGAGAGGGCTGCACGCTGTACGACACGGCGGGCCACCCCTACACCGATTTCTTCGGCGGCATCGCCGTCAACTGCCTGGGCTACAACGATCCCGACCTCGTGCGCGCGGTCAGCGAACAGGCGGCCAAGATAATGCACACCTCCAACCTGTTCTACAACAGGCCGCAGATGGATCTGACGGAGCGCATGACGGAGGACGGCATGTTCGACCGCGTGTTCTTCTGCAACAGCGGCGCGGAGGCCAACGAGTGCGCCATCAAGATCGTGCGCAAGATGGCTTACGACAGCGGCTCGGGCAAGACCACCGTGCTGACCGCCAAGGAGTCCTTCCACGGCCGCACGCTGGCGACGGTCACCGCGACGGGTCAGGAGAAATACTCCAAGCCCTTCGCTCCCCTGCCCGCGGGGTTCAGATACGTGCCCTTCAACGATCTCGAGGCGCTCAAAGAGGCGTGGACGGACGACGTGGGCGCCATCATGCTGGAATGCATACAGGGCGAGAGCGGCGTCCAGCCCGCCACTTACGACTACCTCGTGGGCGCGTACGCCTTTGCCAAGCAGAAGGGCGCGCTGCTCATCATCGACGAGGTACAGACGGGCACGGGCAGGACGGGCAAATTCTACTGCTTCGAGCACTACGGCATCCAGCCCGACATCGTGACGCTCGCCAAGGGTCTGGGCGGCGGCGTACCCATCGCGTGCTGTCTGGCGCGCGGCGAGGCGGCCGAGGCGCTGCATCCCGGCGACCACGGCACCACGTTCGGCGGCAATCCCCTCGCCTGCGCGGCGGCCAACGTCGTCGTGGGCAAACTGCGCGACACCGACCTGCTCCAACGCGTCACGGAAGCGGGCGAATATCTCAAAGACACGCTCAACCGTCACATCGCGCGGCACGACTTCGTGCGCGACATACGCGGCAAGGGCCTGCTCATGGGCGTCCAGCTGGACGAACGTCTGCCGGTGGCGGGCGTCGTGGGGCGCATGATGAGCCTGGGCGTCATCGTGGGGACGTGCGGTCACAACACGCTGCGCATCGCCCCGCCCTACATCGTCACGCACGCCGAGATAGACGACATGGCGGAAAAGCTGGAGACCATATTCTCCAACACGAACATCTGAAACAAACAAGCGAGGTCCGATACAATGACATTCAACGATTACATGCCCAAAGGCAGCGTTTCCAACAAGCATATGCTCACTCTCATGGATTACTCCACCGAGGAGATATGGGAGATACTCAAATGCGCCATCGAGCTTAAAAAGAAACAGTACGCGCACGAGCCGCACGAATACCTGCGCGGCAAGACGCTCGCGATGATATTCGCCAAGTCCTCCACGCGTACCCGCATATCCTTCGAGCAGGGCTTCCGCCAGCTGGGCGGCACGCCCATATTCCTGTCCACCAACGACATCCAGCTCGGCCGCGGCGAGCCCATCAAGGACACCGTGCGCGTGCTCGAGCGCATGAACATAGACGGCATCATGATCAGGACGTTCAAGCAGAGCGATCTGGAAGAGCTGGCGCAGTACGGCCACATCCCCATCATCAACGGCCTGACGGACGACTTCCATCCCTGCCAGGTGCTCGCGGACCTGCTGACCGTGTACGAGGAGTTCGGAACGTTCGAGGGTAAGAAGCTCGTGTTCTTCGGCGAGGGCTTCAACATGGCCAACTCGCTCATGCTGGGTTGCGCGAAAGTGGGCATGGACGTCTGCGTATGCGCGCCCGTGGGGCATCAGCCCGATCCACGCATCGTGGAAGCGGCGAGAAAAGGCGCGTTCGCGGGCGCCAAGGTCACCGTGACCGACGACCCCGAAGAGGCCATAAAGGACGCCAACGCCGTATACACGGATGTGTTCTTTTCCATGGGCCAGGCACGCGATCCCGAAAAGGAAGCGGCGCTCATGCCGTTGCAGGTCAACGAGGCCATGATGAAAAAGGCCGCCCCCGGCGCGATATTCCTCCACTGCCTGCCCGCGCACCGCGGCGAGGAAGTCACGGAAGAGGTCATAGAGGGCGCGCAGTCCCGCGTGTTCCCCGAGGCGGAAAACAGACTGCACGCGCAGAAAGCCGTCATGTATCTGCTCATGAGGTAAGGAAATGAACGCACACGATTACGATATCAGATACGCCGAACCGGAAGACGTCCCCGCCATACGGGACATCATGCACCGTGCTTTCGAGGGGTATCTCGAAGACATCCACAACGATTACAAACTGCACGCGCTCACCGAAACGGAGGACGACATCCGCGAGGACATCGAAAAACGCGCCGTGTTCGTGGCGGTGGACTCGAGCGGCAAGCTCATCGGCTCCATCCGCGTCAAGGGCCTGACCGACGACCTCGCGTACATATACCGCTTCGGCGTCCTGCCCGAGATCAAGAACATCGGCGTGGGCAGCCGCCTTCTCGCCGCCGCCTGCGACCACTGCCTGGTACGCGGCTTCAAGGCCATCGCGCTCCACACCAACTCGCGTTTCTATACCCTCGCCCGCTACTACTACGGCAAGCGTTTCTTCGTGCACTCCACCACGACGGACAAAGGCTACATCCGCGCGCTGTTCGTCAAGGAGCTGTCCAAGGACAGGAACTACGACATCTCCCCCGCGTTCAACGAGTGACGCGACGGCTCGAGGCGTCCCGAACGGCCGCCTGACCATAAACGGACATGACAAAAGCCCATCGATAAGCGATGGGCTTTTTCGTTATCTTTGGCAGCGGTCGGATCGCGACCGGAGCAAGCGTCACTGCAGGAGCAACGCGCCCGCGGACGCCACGGCTCCGATACCCGTGAAGAACACGCCGAACGCCAGCGATATGTTGCCGAGGACGTTGAGGTTCGCGATGAAGGAACCCGCAAAAACTATCGCGAGTACGCCGCAGACGGCGGTAAGGGCCGCTATGAGCAGCTTGACCAGGAAACCGAGCTTGACGACGCCGAACGCCTTGCACGCGTTGACGAGCGCGGAGATCACGGCGAGCACCGCGGCGGCGATGGCGAACGCCTGCACGAGCGCTATGGGGAAATCGCCCAGCTCACCGAAAACTTCGTTGACGTCTTCGAACAGACCGACGTACACGACGTCGAGGGCGAGGTCGTGGGCGAACCAGCTCACGAACAGGCCGACGACCGCGAACACCGCGCCCGCAAGCCCCACGAGCATAAACACGGCTCCGAACAAGCCGAGTTTGATCTTCTTCTTTTTTGCCATTACATTTTCCTCCTTGTTGGATGGCGCGCCGAAGTCCTCGGCGTGTTTTAGTCAGTATACCATTTTTTGGCGCGCGCGTCAATACCCTGCCGCGCCGACGCGTGCCCATGCGACCTTTTACGCGCCGCGAGCGGGATAAACGCGAACGCGCGTTCGCACATGGCAGGGCATAACGCCACGGGCGCGGGCATATGTTTGTCATATGGACATATGCGAACAATACGGCACCTGCCGCAGCGGGCTGAACGCCGCCGAGGCGGCGCGGCGGCTGGAACTGTACGGGCGGAACGAACAGGTCAGGCACAAGCCCCGACCCTTCGCTCTGCGCGTGCTAATGCAGCTCAAGGACGCCATGCTCATCGTGCTCATGGCGGCGGCGATAGTCAGTCTGGTGATGGCGGCGTTCGACTTCTCGTGGGTGGCGTTGCTCGAACCCCTGCTGATATTCTTCATCGTATTCGCCAACGCGCTCATATCTTCCTTTCAGGAGCGCAAAGCGGAAAAGTCGCTCGCGGCGCTGGAAGGCATGACCGCCGCCAAGTGCAAGGTGCGGCGGGACGGCAAGGACTTCGTGACGGACGCCGCCCTGCTCGTGCCGGGCGACCTCATAACCCTGCACGCGGGCGACATCGTACCCGCCGACTGCGTGCTCATCTCCGCGCGCGCCCTTTCCAGCGACGAGAGCCTGCTGACGGGCGAAAGCGTGCCCGTGCACAAGCGCGTGGGCGACCGCGCGTATTCGGGCTGCCCCGTCGGAACGGGCAGCGGCACGGCCATAGTGACGAAAACGGGCATCGGCACCGAGATGGGACGCATAGCGACGTTGCTCGACACGCGCGCGCAGCCCATCACCCCACTCCAGGAAAAGCTCAGGAAGCTGTCCGAACAGCTCGGTTTGCTGTCGCTGGGTATATGCCTGCTGGTGTTCGCCATCGGACTGCTGGGGATATACGTGTTCCACGCGGAAGGCTTGACGAGCATGACGCTCTTCATGACGGCCGTCGCGCTCGCGGTGTCCGCCCTGCCCGAAGGTCTGCCCACCACGGTCACGCTCGTGCTGTCGGCAGGAACGCGGCGCATGGTGGAGCGGCGCGCCATCGTGCGCAAGCTCCCCGCGGTGGAGGCGCTCGGTTCGGTGTCCGTCATCTGCACGGACAAGACGGGGACGCTGACCACGGGCCGCATGACCGTGACGGAAGTGCGGGACTACGCGGGCGCGGACGCGATCGCGCTGGCGGCGGTGTGCTCGGACAACGCCACCGACCCCACGGACGCGGCGGTGCTGGCGGCAAAGGGCGCGGAGCGCGCGGCGGGCTGGACGCGGCTGGCGGTCATGCCCTTCGACAACACCCGACGCATGATGAGCGTTTCGGCGAGCGCGGGCGGACGGCGCGTGGACATCGTCAAAGGCGCGCTGGAAAGCGTGAGCGCGCTCTGCGGAAGGACGGACGCCCGCGCCGAGCGGGACGCGGAAGCCATGGCGGCGCGCGGACTGCGCGTCATAGCCGTGGCGAGCGGCGACTCAAACGGCATGACTCTCGCGGGGCTGATAGGACTGTCCGACCCGCCCCGACCGGAAGCGCGCGCCGCCATAGCCCGATGCCGTAGCGCGGGCATACGCCCCGTCATGCTCACGGGCGACGGACCGGGCGCGGCGCGCGCGACCGCGGCCGCGCTCGGGCTGGACGCGGACAAAGTCGTGACGGGACGCGAGCTGGACGGCATGTCGGACGCCGAACTCGCCGCGCGACTGCGGGACGTGTCGGTGTTCGCGCGCGTCACGCCCTCGGATAAACTGCGCATCGTGGAGGCGTTCCGCGCCGCGGGCGAGGTCGTGGGCGTGACGGGCGACGGCGTGAACGACGCGCCCGCGCTCCGCGCGGCGGATATCGGCTGCGCCATGGGCAGCGGCACGGACGTGGCCAAAGCGGAAGCGGACATCGTACTGACGGACAACGACTTCTCCACCATCGTGGACGCGGTGGAAACGGGTCGCGGCATTTTCGACAACATACGCCGCGCGGTCGCGTTCCTGCTGGGTACGAACATAGGCGAAGTCGTCGCGGTGCTCGCCGCCATGTGCATAGGCTTCGATTCCCCCCTCATGTCCATGCAATTGCTCTGGATCAACCTAATATCCGACTCCTTCCCCGCCATCGCGCTGGGCAGAGAGCGCACCGCGCCCGACGTCATGGAACGCAAGCCGCTCGGACGCAGCGAAGGCATCTTCACGCGCGGCGTGCTCGTGCGCATGCTGCTGCACGGCGTGCTGTTCGGCGCGATATGCCTGACGGCTTTCTATATCGTTCTCAACGCCACAGGCGACGCGTCCCAGGCGCGCACGGCGGCCTTTCTCTCCCTCTCGCTGTCGCAGACGCTCCACGCCTACAACATGCGCTCGCACAGACCGCTCTTCACCATCCGCCCGCTCTCCAACCGCGCGCTCAACCTCGCGACACTGCTGTCCTTCGCGCTCATCGTCCCCGTCATATCCATACCGCCCGTGGCGGCGATATTCTCCATGGCGATCATGCCCGCGTGGGCGTACGCGCTCGGCATAGCGCTCGCCTTCCTGCCGCTCATCGCGGACGAGGCCGTGAAGATCGCACTGTACCTGCGCGGCAAACGCGGCGCTCGCCCCGTCGCCGCCTGACGCGACCGCGAGCCGTCGCCGCGACCGAACGCGCCGCGACGACAATTTGACCGTTATAAGTAATATGTTATGGAAATATAGTGGGATTTTTTAGGGAAAACGCCCGCGCCGAAAGATTTTCGGCGCGGGCGCGGTCGTATCGAAATTGTATCGAAAAAGTTTACAAAATGTTTACACGGTGTTTACAACTTTTTGTTGCGAAAAAGGCCGCCCGGTCGTATAATATATATGTCAAGCGGGTAACGCACCCCGCCCCGACCTGCCATCTTCGGCGGGAAGCGGCCAAGCCCTTCCTGTTTTCTCTCCACCGACGGACCACCGGTCCGTCTTTTTTTATTCCCTTATCTTAGCCCCGCCCACTCGACCGCCGCAGAGTGGTGACATGAAACATAATATTTTATCTTTATTTTAGCAACACTTACATGGACGGCGCAGAGTGGTGCTGTGAGCGGCAACAGTCGAGCGACGTGTACAAAATACGTACACGAGCGAGAGCGTAGCCGCTCACAGTGCTGCTATGCGCCTTCCCCCTCTCGGTGGTGGGGACGGATAAGCTATCCGCCGTCCCCCACCACCACCGCCGACATACTATCTTTTGCTGAAATCCTCCACCATAGCCCCTATCAACAAACTCCTGCCCGTCGCGCGGTGGATGACGTAATGGATAAGATAGACGAGCGCGCCGCCGAAGTTACACACGATGTCCAGCATGGTGTCGTCGCGGGGAGTGACGAACTCGCCCGTCACGGTCTCCACGGGCATGCCCTGCGCGGTCTGCGCAAAGAGAAGGTCGGTGACGAACTCCATGATCTCCCATACCGCGCCGCACGCCATGGACACGGCGAAACAGACGACGGCCACGAACACGGGACGCAGCTCGCGTATGTTGGCGAGCTTGCAGACGATGAGCAGCCCCACCAGACTGCCCACGTAGCCGAAGGCAAAATGCACGACCTTGTCGAAATCAGGCACTATCTTATAGAGCGCGAACGCCGAGCACACGACGCCGGCGACGAGCGCGTACGCGACGCCGAACGTGAGCACGAAATCGGACAGACGTATGCCGAATATCAGTTCGATGAGCCAGGGCGCAAGCATGAGCAGCGACGTGACGACGTATGAGAACCGCCTGTCGTATGGGTCGGGAACGACCCCCGCCGATACCAGCGCGAACATCACCCAGAGCAGTACGAACACCGCCGCGCATACGACGATATTAGCCAGCCTGAGCTTGCTCGGGTGCGAAAATATCTCCTTGGGCGTCTTGCGCCCGCGCCGCACGGGCGCCGCGTCGGGCGACTCTTCCGCCCGCTCTTCCCTTTTTTCCTCTTCCATGGTCTCCTCCGTGGTATATCGTATATAAAGTATACCACATGCGCGCGTCCCTTACAAGCGCGTGCGGCAAAAAACAGTACAAGCCGCAGAGTATAAAAAGTCATCGCCGCAGGGGTAGAGGGGGTACCTGCGGCGATGCGCGTTTGTCCGAGGGATCGGACAAGATCTGATGGGCTTTGTCTGTTACGCGGCCGAGCTCGTCATTCGGCCTTTTCCGTCGCTGCGTCGGCCTGCGCGGGGCGAGCCTTGACTCTGCCGAAGAAGCAGCCGACTATCGCGGCGACGCTCGTGACGAGCAGCACGACGATGGTGGCGACGATGATGCCGAACTTATCGGGATTGCCGAACATGACGATGTTCTGGAAGTAGTCCACTATGGAGCCTATCGTCGCGGGAGGGCTGACCACGAAACAGCCGAGAGCCGCCATGGAGCAACCCGCCGCCGCGATGGGCGTATAGTCGTTGTCTATGAAGAACTGCACCGCTTCCAGCGCGATGACCGCCACGAGGAGCACTATCACCCAGGGCATCATCAGGCCTTCGAGCGAGGTCGCGTAAACAAGGTATACGATGAGCGAAACGATCGCCATCACGAGCACGCCCAGCCCGATAAAGGCTCCCGTGCTTTTTTCGCGGAACAAGGACGAACTTTTCATCATTCACCTGCCTTTGCCGCGGAAGGGCGGCGTTTCGAGAGCACGCACAGTACGATCGCGCCCGCTGCGAGCACGCCGACCACGCACGTGCCGACCACTGTCATTATCTGCCAGACGGGGATAACGTCGCGGATGACGGTGTTGTCGTCCAGACCGTTGACCGCCGCCGAACGCGAGAGCGCGTAAGCCGTGTGACGCGCGGCGGTGCGCAACCAGCCGAGCAGATATCCGTCGTCGTTGTCCTTTATGTATTTGGCTATGATGCCGCCGCCCACCGACTCACCGTCCAGACAGTAGATATCGGTGCCGTTGGCCATGGAGGTCGTGTAATGCGACTTGTAACCCGTCGTTATGCCGGAGGACGCGTCGGTGATCGCCTCGCCCTTGAATCCCCACTCCTCGCGGAGCACGGTCACGTTGAGCTCGTAGCAGCTGGACGAATACACGACGCCCTGACGGTTGAACGCCTGCATGACGGCGTTGACCTTGTCCTTGCGGATGGCGCCTTCGAAGCCGCGGAGCGCGCCCTCGCGGAACGCCTGTTCGGTGTAGAACGTGCTCACGCCCTCGCGGTTGGACTCCTGGTCGTTGGCCGCGAAGTGCTTGATGCCGCCCAGTATGCCCAGACGCTCCATTGCGGGAAGCTCGATGGAGCCGACCATGTAGCAGAGGTTGGCGTCCTCGCTGTAATACTCGGCGTTACGGCCGCCGTAAGGCGTGCGGTGAAGGTTACCGCCGCCCGTCCAGATGACGGTCTGGTCGAGGAAGAGCGCCTGGTTGGCCATGAGCGTGCCGCGCTCCTCCATTATTTCCTTGTTGTACGTGCATGCGAGCAGCGAGGTGTAGAGGCAGGGCCAAAGCACTTTGCCGCCCGTGAGCGAGGTGTCGTAAGCCTCGTCGCCCACGCCCTGGCAACCGTCGCCGCCGCCCTTCTCGGGAAGGTTGACGGGATCGCCGATGGCGTTGTTTCCGAAGTAGTTGCCCGTCATCAGCACGAGGTCGTCCAGCGAGAACTGGTCGATGAAGCTCTCCCACACTTCGTCGTTGTCATACGCCACGTTGCGCATGGACACGAACGGAAGCTCGTTGTCCACGCCCTGCCAGTTGTTCTGCACGCCCTGCGCGTAGATGCTCGTGGAGGGAGCGTCGTCCGCCTTTCTGTAGAAGTCGCCCTGGAGAAGGGTCTCCATCTCCTCGCCGAGCAGGTACGCCTCGGCGGGCTCTGTCGGGAAGGTGTTCTGCCAATCGGAACGCGTCAGATAGGTGACGTCGTTGCCTTCCCAATAGTTGATGTCCATCTTGTCGAAACGGTTGGTCACGCGGATGCGCTCGTCCGCCTCGCCCTCGCCGTACATGTACGTCGTGGTGTCGAGATCCATGTGCCACGTGTAAGTGGTGTCGGCGTCCGCGGTCACCGCGTTACCGTCCTGATCGACCAGACCGCTCGCGTGGACGTGATTGCCCAGCACGTTGTTGAGCGCGTCGTGCGCGTCGCGGCCGACGGCAAAGGTGTAATCGCCCTCGGTGAGCACGTAACCCTTGGTGTCGGTGTAGTCGTAGCTGGCGAACAGGTACTCCTCCACCACCACGTCCACCGTCACGGCGTTGGCCGCGCCCGGTTCGACGACGCCCGTCTTTTCGAAGCCCACGAACAGTATGGCGGATTTTTCGATGTTGCGCTGTTTCTCGTATTCGCCGTAAGGCGTGTTAACGTACACCTGCACGACGTCCTTTGCGGGTACGTTACCCGTGTTCTCCACGCGCACGCGCACCGTATACGTATTATCCTCATTGGCGGTCACGCTCTCTATCGTCTGCGAGAAAGTCGTGTAGGACAGACCGTAGCCGAAGGGATACACCATCTCCTTGGCGTAGTCCCACGCTTGGCCGTCCATGGACCCGACGGAGGAGCGCGCGCCCGCGTCGCCCGTCACCGCGTCGGCGTAACGCGTTTCGTAGTATTTGTAACCGACGTAGATGTTCTCCTGCTGGACGGTGACGTACGCCGTCTGCTGCGCGTAGTCCGTCACTATGCCGCTGTCGCGGTAGGTGTCCGCGTTCGCCCACTGCGGCGTGTTGCCGCACGCGTTGACTATCGCGGGAGAGGACAGCGAGCTGGCGGCGAAGGTATCCACCAGCCTGCCCGAAGGCACCGCGTCGCCCGTCAGAAGATCAACTACGCCGTTGAGACCGGTCAGGCCGGGCGTACCGATGAACAGGCAGGCATCCACGCCGTAGGCGGGGTCGTTCAGCCAGTCGAGCTCCATCATGTAGTTGGTGTTGATGAGCACGATCGTCTTGCCGAAGCCGAGGGACGCGACGTATTCCAGCATCTCACGCTCGCGCTTCTGGAGAGCGAGGGAGTTCTTCTCCTCCTCCGACGTGAAGCCCGGCGTGTCGATGTTGTTCATCTTGGACTGATCCACGCGCATGTCCGTACCCTCGCCCGCCGAGCGCGAGAGCATCACGATCGCGACGTCGTTATACCCGGCGTACGAGCTTTCGTGCGAGCGGTAAAAGTCTATCGGCTCTTCGGCGTTGAAGGAATAGCCCAGCATGGAGGTCGCGCTGCCCGAGGCGTAAGCGTCGTAAAGCTCCTCGTTTATCTCGAACCCCGCGTCGGTGAGCGCGCGGCGGAGATCGACGACCAGCTCGGGATTGTTGGTGGTGACTCGCGTGCAGGCCGCGGAAGTGCGGTAGAGCGGGTCGGACGCCGCGTGGCCGAACAGCGTTACTTTACGCTCGTCCGCCGCAAGCGGCAGTGCGGGCTCCTCGCCCACTTTTTCGTTTTTGAGCAGCACCGAACCCTCGCGGGCTTCGTTCTCGGTCTGTTCGTAAGCGGCGTTCTCCAGCTTGGTGAGGTTCTCCGCGTTTATCTCCCCGAACGTCGATTTGTGGTAAGTGGTATCCGGCTCCTCGCCCTCGGGGTATTCCACCGTTTCCCAGACGCTCGTCTGTATGTTGAACGTCTGGTTTATTATGGACGCGTATTGGAAGAGTACCGCGGTGGTGAATATCGCCAGCATGGTAAGCGCCAGCAACAGCCCCGCCAATCCGCGCCAAAGGCCTGTCTTTTTGAGCATCTCATTCATTTGCGACACAAGCTAAAAAACTCCTGCGCCGCTCCTCCTTTTATTTTTTCTCGCGCTCGCGCGGATCCTGCCCCGCGCTCGGCGCACGAAGGAGCATCCCCGGGCGCGACGCTTGAACGCGTCGCGCCCTTCGATGTTCCTTTATCGCTCAGGATCGGGCCGATGCCGAGTCGGAGGCGTTACGCCTCATCGACCGTGGCCTTGTCCATGTTCGCCCACACGGGTTCCCAGCTGAGCTCCGCGTCGGTGGAGAGCTGGATGCAGTCGATCATGGGCGCCATGGCGGCGATGGTGGACTCGAACTGATCGGCGTTGTTGACTACGAGCGTTATGGTGTTGGCGCCCTCAACGAGGGATACCGTGTCGTTTATCTCCCAATCGTCGAACGGGCGCTGATCGGGCACGGCCTGGTCCTTCGCCCCTTCGAGCGCGATGGGATCGTAATCGACGGACACATTGTTCACGCGGAACTGGAAGGACTGATAGATCGTCCCGCCCACCGTCGTCTGTTCGGGCGCGATGTAGATGTTGCGGAACTCGGCGGACAGTCGAGCGGAAAGCGTCACGTTATCCACCGCTCTGTCCGAATAGATCACGTAATCCACGGTAAGGCCGGGGTTGTAGAGGTAGCCCACGGACGCGTCCATGTGCGCGCCCTGATTGCGCGATTCGGTGTCCAGACGGATGAGCTCCTCGTCGTTGCGGCCGTAAGAGTAGCCGGTGCCGGACTTGCCGACGAGACTGGTCAGCTCCGCCTCAAAGTCGTACACGGGGGTCTCCCACCCCGCGTACAGCGTAAGATCCTCGTTGACGGGAGTGGAGAAATCGAACTTGGTCGTGCATGCGCTGTCGGTGTACCAGTCGCCGAATTCCACCGTCTTGAAGGTATAGGAATACTTGCCGTTGTCCGAGCTTATGGCCGTCTTTCTGTCCTCGACCGCGCGCTCCGTCACGGTGCCGCCCACGGCGACGTACGACGTTTCGTTGGTCGCGCCGTCGTAGTTGTAGTTGAAAGTGACGGTCACGACGTCGGCGCTGTCCTCTATCCAACCCGCGTACAGCGTCAGGTCGGAAGTGACCGCGGTCGTGAAGGAATACGCGTTCTTGCACGCAGCGTCCGTGTACCAGCCCGTAAAGATATAGTCGGTGCGGCCGGGTTCCGTGGGCGCGGCAACGGTATCGCCGGACGCCACGTCCTCGGTGGTGGCGGCGGGTGCGCCGTCATAGTTGAGGACGAAAGTCACGGTGAAATGCTGCTCCCAGCCCGCATACAGCGTCAGGTTGCCCGTAACGGCGGAATCGAAGTCGTACTCGGCGGACAGATCGGCCGAAGTGTACCAGCCCGTGAACACGTGGCCCGTGCGCGTGGGCTCGGAAGGCTCTGCGACCTTCTTCCCCTGCTCCACCGTCGCGGTCGTCGCGGCGGGCGCGTTCGGGTAGTTCTGATCGAACGTCACCGTGTAGGTCGTCGCGGGCGGATCGTCATCCGTATCATCCGGTCCGCAAGCCGTCGCGGCAAACGCGAGGCAAGCAAGCAACATGACGGCGACGAGCGCGACCGTCCATTTCTTTATCGCTTTTTTCATATACGTTTCTCCCGTTGATATATTTATATCACCCACAGCCGGTCCCTTTCAGAGCCCGGCTGTGGACGATGATCTTATTGATGCCGGCGCGTCGTCAACGCTGTTTCTTAGCCTTGACGGCGAACAGGACGACTCCCGCCAGGAGCGCAGCCGCAAGGAGCACGATCACGGTAACGCCCAGCGATACCGAGCTGCCGCAGCCGCCCTCTTCGGTGTTCTTTTCGAGAGCCGCGTCGATGAGAGCCTGGACGTCGGCTTCGGTAAGCTGTCCGTCGGTGGCCTGATCGATGAGCGCCTGTATGTCATCCTCGCCGAGGACTCCGGACATGGCCGCGTCGATGAGGGCCCGGACTTCGGACTGCGTCACGGTGCCTTCGGTCGCCTGAGCGATGAGATCGTTGACCTCGTCGGCGGTCAGGCCGCTGTCGGGCGCGACGTTGACGGACATCACGGAGGTATAGACGTCTCTGCCTATGGTCGCGGTGACGGTGAAGTCATATCTGCCGACGTACTCGGGCGTGCCGCTGATGACGCCGTCCGCAAGGGTCAGACCTTCGGGAAGTTCGCTCACGGAGAACACGGCTTCGTCGCCGTCTTCCAGCGTGCAAGCGAGGTCGGCGCTGAACGCCTTGCCCAGAGTCGCCTCGGACGCGCTGAGCGTGATCGCGGACGCGACGGGTGCGATGGTGACGGTCTTGTTACCGTAGAGGTAATTCGCCACTCTGCACTCGACGACCACCGTGGTGGCCTCGGTAGTGGCCGCCGTGGGCGTTCCGCTTATGACGCCCGTCGCGGAGTCGAGCGTAAGGCCTGCGGGAAGCACGCCTTCCACCACCGAGTAAACGACGGAGTTGTCGTAAGTCTCGTCGGTGATGGCCGCGCTGGCGGTGACCGCCTTACCCTGCGCGACGTCGTTGATGGCGAGCGTCGTGTTGTGGTAGTTGCGGAGCTGGTTGGTGTTGTCGTTGACCAGCATGCCGTTCTGGTTGCCGCGGCTGTTCGCGGACTCGTAGCAGGCGTACATCGCGGTCATACGGACGTGGTACCACTGGTTGCGGCCGCTGTCCGTCATCTTTGCGGGAGCGGTCGTGCCGCTCTCGGCCTCAAGGTACACGCCCTTGAGCGTATCCGACCATATGCCGGACGCGGGGTTGTTGCCGACCTGGGAAAGATCGGTCGAGACCTTTACGGTCTTGGTGGCCGCGTCGTAGCAGTTGATGGTGTTGACGTAAGCGCCGTTTTCGAACTTGATGCTCTTGGACTGCGTGCCGTCGGGCAGACCGTGCGTGCCGCGAACGAGCTGATCGAGCGTCACGGGCTTGTTGGAAGAGTACCTTCCGTCGCCGCCGTCCACGCCCCAATCCTTGGTCTGGTCGGGATTATTCTGCTTGCCGTCGGTCGTGCCGAGCGCTTCAGCCTCGAGCAGGTTGCCGGGCGTCGCGGGAACGCCGTAGCCGTTGCCGCTGTGGCCGAGGAGCATGTCGGTCACGCCGATACCCGTCCAACCCCACTGGTTGCGGACAAGCTCGGTGTTGGCTTCGTAGCTGTAAGCGAACACCACGCCGCCGATGCGGGCGAAGGACTGCATGTAGCCCTGAGAGCCGCCTTCCTGCATCGCCTTCTGAGGATACATGAAGTAGTTCTCACGGAACGTCTGCTCATCGCCCCAGGTGAAGAGGCTGTAGCCGTTTCTGTTGGTCTCCTGATCGTTGAGGACGAAGTGCTTGATCCAGCAAGCGAGGCCGTTCTCTTCCGCCGCGGCGGTGACCGCGGAGATTATCATACCTGCCTGGAAGGCATCCTGGCCGTAGTAGTCGCCGTTACGTCCGCTGAAAGGCGAGCGCTGCAGGTTGCAGCCTGGCGACCACCAACCGGTGGGAGAGTTTTTGCCGAACGCCGCATATTGAGCGGTGATCTCACCGTGGTCGGCGCACAGGTCAAGGTTCCACGTGCGGGACAGCAGAGGCTGATCGCCCCAGTGGTAGATGTTGGAAAGAACGCTGGTGTTGTCTCTTGCCGCGCTCTGGTTCTTATCGATGGCGTCGATGCGCGCGAGTGCGGAGTTACCGCAGCTTGCGAGGATCTGAAGCTCGAGATAGGTCATCTGGTTCATGAACTCGGTCCACTTGGGGTTGACCTCGTCGTTCACGTACAGAGGCACGCCGGACATCTCACGGAGCTTGATGCTCGCGCCCGCGCCCGTCGTGTCGTTGTCGCGGACGGACTGGGACGCCTGCGTCCAGCCCTCGGTCAGCTCGTTGAACTCGGTCTCGGAGATGAACCAAGGATCGTCCGCGGAGTCGCGGTAGTCGTACTTGCCCTTTGCGGCGTCATAGTACCATGCGTTCGCGCCGTTGACGGCGGGAAGCGCGTAATCGGTCTTGGCGGTCGTAAGACCAGTCTCGGAACGATCTCTCTGGTAGCCTGCGACGAAGCCGAGCTCCGCTCTCACGTAGTCGTCGATGTAGTTGTCGTCCAGCTTGAGGTCGGAGATCTCGGGAGCCTTGGGGAACGTGCCGTCCAGGCCGCCCTTCTCGGAGTCGCGGGACATGATGGTCATCTCGGTGCCGCCCGCGGCCATGATGTTATTGTCGCGGATGGTGTACTCGCGGGTGTTGGGGTCGGAGAATATCGCCTCGACCTCGTTGCCGCTGAAGTCATCCTGCGCGAGCGCGACGTTGGAGCCGCCGTTCGCGATGCTGAAGCTGAAGTCGTCGTAATACGACGCTTCGCCTTCGCTCATCTCCTTGGCGAGACGCTCGCTGGAGGAGTTCATGAGACGGAGCGTGTACTCGCCTTCGTTGAGGATGTAGCCGGTGTAGTCGGCTATGTTCGCTCTGCCGTCGTAGTCGAAGGACGCGATATCCTGCATCTGGACGGGAACGACGAGCGTGTCGCTCTGTCCGGGCTCGAGATATCTGGTCTTGTCGAAGCCGACGAGCTTGACGTAAGGCATTTCCACGCCGCCGTCGATGTAAGGCGCGGTGACGTAGATCTGGCCGACCGCCTTGCCGCCGCGGTCACCCACGTTGGTGATCTTGACGGTGACGTTGAGCGTCTTGACCTTGGCCGCCGTAGCCGCGGTGGACGCGAACTCGTTGCCCTGCACGGTGCCGCCGTCCGTCAGTTCGGTGGCGGAGCCTACCATGTCGACGCCCTCGATCTCATACTTGAAATCGGTGTAGCTCAGGCCGTAACCGAAGGGGAACGCGACGTGAGCCTCGTGCCATGCGTCTGCCGCAGCCACGTTTTCCGCGCTGTTCGGAGTCGCGTTGGCGGACGCTTCCGTCCTGCCCTGCATGGTCTCGTACCAATAGGTCTCGTAATACTTGTAGCCGAGGTAGATGCCTTCCTCGTAGTCCACGCCGTGAAGACCGGTGCCGCCGCCCACGGAAGCTCTCGTCTGGGAGCCGGTGGAGGTGCCGTCCGAGTACATGTACGTCGTGGAGCTGTCCATCTGGAAGTTGTCGCCGAAGTTCTGCCAGGTGGGGTCAGCCGTCATGTCTCTGTCCCACTGGGACACGAGATACGCCGAAGGATTGACCTGACCGCTGAGCACGCGCGCGATGCCTCTGCCTGCCCAGAGCGACGGGTTGTTGACAGAGGTGTTCGTCATTCTGCCGCTGTGGATGATGGCGTCGATGTCGGGGTCGTGCTCGAGATCCCAGAGCTCGAACTGAGTGATGGAATCGTATACGACGACGATGTTGTCGAAGTGTTCCTTGACGAGCTGGATCATCTTCTCCTCGTTGGCGGTCATCATCAGACCGTGACGCACGGGAGAGGTGTCGCGCTTGTCGGGGTTGGCCACGTCGGTATACGTGGCTTTGGGCTGATTGGGCGTCAGGTTCTCGTGGTTCCAGCCCTTGGGAGTGCCGTCCGGCCACGCCTCGCGGTACTTGCCCGCCTCGTAGTCGGCCTGGCTCCAATCCGCCTTGTCGACGATCTTGCCGTCTTCGTCTATCCAGGTGATGTCGCCGAAGTTCTCCAGACCGCTGGTAAGGCTGCGGCCCGTGCTGACGTCGTTTGCTTCACCGGCCGTCCTGAATATGCGCACGACTGCGACGTCGTTGTATTTGTCGATGGACTTGAGCTGGTCGGCGTTGAGCTGCGTGATGACGCCCTGGTTGCCCGAGCCTTCCTGTCCGAGAGAGGTCGAAGTCTGCGGCGAGATGTCGTTGACCTCGAACCCTACGCCTTCCAGCCCCTCGACCAGAGCGGGCGCGGAGTTGAAGACCGTTACCTTATTGCTCCCCGTCTGCGTGGAACTGAGCGGCAGAAGACCGTTGTTCTTGAGCAGCGCGGTACCCTCGTTGACCACTTCCTCGTGCTTGGCGCGCGCGACTTCGAGCGCTTCTTCGAGGCTGGTGTAAGGGTTGTCGAACATGCCTTCCCTGTCCAGGGACGGAGCTTCCACCCATGCGGCGCGAGCCATGTTGGCGGTCGCCACCGGGTAGATGAGTGTGAGAGCAAGCACGGCTATCATCGCGACGATAAACAGTCGCGTGAAACTTGCTCTCCTGCATTTTCTCCCTTCTTTCATTTGCTTACCTCCTATGGTAATTTTATTTCCACCGCGGCGATGCTGCGCCGCTGCCGAAACCGTATCCATCATCCTTGACGCCTCCGCGGGCGTCCGGATATCCCCTCATAACCACGGTCGGAAGCCGTTATGCACACTGTCCGTGCGACGGCTCGGAAAAAATTTTATACACCGCAGGTACGTATTAAGGTACTTAAATCATATCACGCCCCCCGTTCAAGAATTTTATTGTTGCGTTATGGACATATGTTGATTTTTTTGCCCCCGAATCGGCCATGGAGTTATCCACAACGCAAAATAAAAAACCGCCCCGTGAAATGCACCCCAAAAGTTAGACAAACTTTAGGAGGTGCATTTTATTATGCAAA